>ERZ794963.17-NODE-17-length-86252-cov-8.438565_pt1 | contig 86252 bp, 80 predicted proteins | sample MGYA00375740_ERZ794963 | MGnify/ENA primary metagenome ERZ794963 (study PRJEB30138, sample SAMN05968720) | food fermentation metagenome | isolation source: fermented_meat | host: inoculated_fermented_meat_time_40_first_replicate;inocula... | place: Italy | collected... | reverse complement strand
AGTTGGATAGATGGTGGCTAATCTCAGTATAAAGTGAGGTGGTGCTTATGAAAGTACCGACAAAATCTTTAGAAAGGAGAGGCCTTGTGTGGTTTCAATTGTAGAAGTGCTACACTTAATGATAGGTTTCGGTACTTTCATCGTTACCTTATTAGGTTTAGTGGTCGCAATTGTTAAATTAAGCCATAAAAAATAACCATCGCTAACTTTGACCGGTTCGATGGTTATTAAATACAATCATTTAATCTGTCACCGTCTTTTTAACGGGCTCACTCGGGCGATACACTTATGTGTGTTGCCCTTTTTCTATTTATAAATTAACACAACTTAAAAATATTATCAATTGTTTAAGTCGGCATAGTCATGTCGGCTTTTTTTTATAAGGAGGAAAATGAAATGGATGTAAAGGTAACAGTAATCGCAAGAGTATTAAGTTTGGTTTTGACGTTAATTAAGCAAGGGTTATCAAATAAAGGTGTTAGCCCTATTCCAGTTGATGAGTCAACGTTATTAACAATGGCAGTACCATTAATTACGACATGGAAAGATGATTCCAATAACTAGTACAGTGATGCGTAATAGCAAAGAAGAGTGAAGCATTAAGTAATGTTAATTCACGTATAGGCATTCAACATGACGAAGATGGTATTTATCCAAGGCATGCTGATGATTGGATTATTCATGTATGTAATAGTATTAGCAAATTAAATTATATATTTGTCATATTTCGATGATAGGGCAGGTGTTTATGTGTTTGAGCTTTTTTGTATCTTTATTTACTATACTTTATTTATAAAAAAATAAATGTGACAAATATGTTAGTTTTTAAATTATTAATTTTTGTTATTATAGTTGTGTAATGTTCTAAAGGTGATAATAATTTTGTTTAGAGGTAATAACTATGTTTTTATTTTTTAGGTTATTTGTTTTAGTTTGTTTTAGGATGGAGGATAGCAACGATAAATATTTTATTGTTCACAGTTATTATACTGTTGTTAGTCATATTTCCTGTGAGATATTCAGTTTATTTAAATAGCGAAGAAGCATATTATGGAATAGTTAGGAAATAGAAAAACAAAAAACTGCTAAGTGATAATTTTAAAGTATATAACAAGAGTAGGTACTTTCGTATTTGTCTGTTTTTATATAGTTGAGCATAGTATAGGAGGTTGATAAAAAGTGGGAAATAAAAAAACTAAAACGAATAAATATAAAGATGAATATATTCATGATGATCCTTTTTTGGAAACATCAAAAACAGATATAATAATTGAAATCGCCTTACAGATATTAGGAGTTACCGTTAGGATTATCAAAGGGATTCTAAAAGGATTATTACATTAATTGATATATGTATAAAAAGCACGATATTTTAAGAAGGATATTAGTATTTGTACTTTTAATCGTCTGTAATTTGAACAGTTTGTAAGTCTTGCCGATAGATGCTTCGCCGTATTCCTATTTTTTTATGTTATAACAGATGTATAGAGTACTATAGGAACATTCCAACTACACATATTTAACTGGATGGTTATTTTTATGTGAATTAGCCTGACATTAGAAAATGATGTCAATAAAGATCAATGATTATTAATTGCATTACGTACATAATAGCTGTCAAGAATTAATGTAATATATATTGCTAAGATATTACAATGATAAAAATGAAATAATTATTATTGGAGGTGCTTCACATAATAACTTTCATTTTGATTTGTATATACTTAAATTCTATTTTAATATTAATGGATGCTATTGACTTTGTAAGAATTACAATTAAAGTAAAATGTTTGAAAATATCATGTGAAGAATGCGATTTAAAAATTAAAAGAAAAATTTATAGAGTTTCTATTTGTTTAGTAATAATAGCAATTTTATTTTTGGCTTACTTAATGACTCTATAAATTAATTATGAATAATTGTTCCATAGTAAAAGTAAAGGCGTTGATTTTGAATAATTTAAATAATGAATTCTCATACCATGTCGTTTAACGTCAATATTAATTTCTATTGTAATTCAACGTCTAGTTCTTAAATATAATCATAAAATCCACCTAAATAAATAGGTGGGTTTTATTTCGTTATTTTAATTTTTCATTCTAATAATAGGAAGTGTAAAACTACCTTATATAAACATATAATTAATTGTATAAATTTCTGGATCATTTTGAAATGTGACGTAATTCATCTATTGTTATTTTATTTATCATTAAAATGTCTGCTACAATAGATTCTGTAAAATGTTTTAGGAAATACTATCAGGGTATTAAAGAATAGCAGGCAATAAAGTTAATTTAGAGATTTAGTTATTAATGTATTTGTCGTATTTTAAAACTATCAACATAGACACCTATAAGTTGTCTATTGATTTGTCTAGCAAAGAAAAGGAGTGTTTATATGGGATTTATATTAATGATTATTGTAGGTGGCATAATTGGATGGCTTGCTGGTACTATTTTAGGTAAAGACATCCCAGGAGGAATTATTGGAAATATTATTGCGGGATTAATAGGTTCAGCAATTGGTAGTCGCTTACTTGGTACATGGGGACCTGTATTAGGTGGAGTGCCAATCTTACCAGCTTTAATTGGAGCAATTGTTTTAATTTTAATTGTTTCATTAGTAATGAAAGTTATTAGAAAATAAATTATAGTTTATACAAGTAAATTAATCATCCTTTAGGGTGTTAATTTACTTTTTTTTATGTTTTATTGATCCTCTATTTTTCAGCTATATGCTATCAATTTTGGAGAATTTAAAAAGTAAAATATTAAGTTATTGTAAAAGGTGTTGAACAATTTTATTTTACGTAATAAGATAGTGTTATGAAGTACTCCATTACTTCATTTTTTTTGAGCCACCTTCTCCCTTGGAAGGTGGTTATTTTTATGTGAATTTTTCAAAATGTTTGTTTAAAAGTAATTTGGAAAGTGAAAATAGATTTAAATAGTAAGAACTTTGATTTTGAATTTATATCAAATAAGTTATTTGTGTTGTAAGTGATTAAATTATGTTATCTTATTAGAGCACTTTATTTAAAAAAATATTTAAGGGTTTGTATAAAACATATCTCCATATTGAGTAGTTCAAATACGAAAGAAAATACATATTTTGAAAATCAATATAAACAGTTTTAATACAAAAAACGAATTAGAAGGAGATTACTGAATTGAAAAAATTACTATCTATCATAGTACCCGTATATAACAAAGCGTATTTTCTAGAAACGTGTATAGAATCTATCAATAAACTTAATATCAATAAAGATGTAATAGAAGCGATTTTTGTTGATGATTGTTCAAGTGATAATTCTTTAGAAATTGTTGAGTCATTTGCTACTAAATATGATTTTATAAAGTTAATACAATTAGATGAAAATACAGGTAGTCCGTCTGAGCCGAGAAATGTAGGTATGAAGACCGCTACAGGTGAATATATAACTTTCTTGGATGCTGATGACTGGTTAGATCCGGAAGGGCTTCCTATATTATTAAATCAAGCGAAAGATCATCATTCTGATGTAGCGTTTGGCCAAAGTGTTAAACATACAGAAAAAGTTACAAAGAAAATTGGGAGATTTAGTTCTTATAAATATGATAATCACTTGGTTCCATACGAAATCGAAAACATATTTAGAGCAGTTGGTCCACCAGGTAAAATAATTAAGCGGGATATTATCATTGATAATGATATTTATTTTAAACATATGAAATATGGCGAAGACAAATTGTTTTTTATAGAAGCAATATCTAAATGTAAAACAGCTTCAATGAATCCTAAAGCAACCTACCATGTGAACCGCTATACTTATAATCAATCGTTAGTAGGCCAAACAGATATAATTAAAAAAACTAAATTAAATTTAACAGTTTTAGATGAAGTTTTGAAACTTGAACTTCCAAGTAACGCAGAATTTCAAGCGATTAGTCGAATCGTGGAAGTTGATTATATGTCTCGACTATTTAAAAATAATCGATTTTTAAAAGCTGAAAATAAATCAGTGTTTTATGAATTATTTGATGAAATGGTATTAATGTTACAATCATATGGTAAAAATATTGAAGATTACTTATTAGCTGATACATTTAAAAATATCTATCAATTATTGAGAAACAAAGAATATCAAAAACTAATAGAATTTATAACTATGCTGCAACAAGGTGGTAAAGCAAATAAATTTGTTGAAAATAACCGAGTACATTTCTTAATGCCAGAAACTTTAAATGATGTTTTACCAATTAAAGACCCAGTATTTGCTGTATATGAAGGTACACATTTAATCGAGGGCGTTTTTAAAGATGTAATTCGTGTGTATAAAGATGATCAAACAATTATTGATAAAGTAGTGCTGAATGAAATAAATAATGAAATACATGATGTGACTATCGATTTTGAAATGAGTAATAATTATATTTATATCGATACGGAAGATTTGAACCAATGTGATTTCGCATTCAATATATCTTTAATCTATGATGGATATAAATCAATTTATGTGAATATGAACTTACCTAATGCAAGTAGAATGGCAAGTTTAAAAAGACAAAACTTTAAAGCTGAGTTTGTATCGGTAACAAAATCTACAAATAAAGCTAATAATTTAAATGAATATCTGTCATATAAGCCAAATTCGGTATCGCTTATTAAAAAAGCGAAATTATATGAAGATGTTGAATTTAAACAACTTGCTGAAAAAAGTTTAGAAATTGGAGAATTGGTAGATATTGCGGATGTTGTAAAAACTGCTAAAGGCACACCAAGGTTTATTACATCTGATGGTTATTACTTAACTGCTAATAAAAAGCATGTGTACCCTGTTGATAAAGACAAGGAAGATAAGTATATATATCGTATACCTAATGATGTTACTGTATTGAAGAAATGTAAAGAGTACAAAAATAGAAATTTTGAGGGCGAACCAGTTAATATTTTAAATTCAGGTGATAATTTAGAAATTGAAAAAATAGTTTTATCTCCTAAAGGTACACCGAGACTCAAAACTAACCGTGGTACCTTTATTACGGCAAATCTTGGATTTGTAACAGAAACATAAATTTTCAAAGGTATTTGACCTATAATAATCTATAGAATGTTAAGAATTAAAATTAAGCTATGAAGATATCTGTATAGATGTCTTCATAGCTTTTTTCTATTACATAGCATAATAATTTCAAATGTGATATTAAATTTAAATTCATATTCCCACTAAATCAGTACTATCATTTATACATACCCAGAGTATCATAACTTAATTTCAAGGTCTTTTATGAACATAGATTTTTGTTTGGTTTTTGAACACACAAATATATGTAATACTCACTTATTTCGACATAAAAAGAGAATGTCCAAAAAATGGTTATTTTCTGGACACTCTATTACATTTAAAATTTTTCAAAACGTTATATGATGACTTTAAATAATATAAAAAGATTGTTGTTTTTTTAGGTATTCTTCAATGAATTTGTACATATCTAAATTTGCTTCATTTAACACATTTTTTTTGCTGAAGATAAGTGAATTGACGTATTAATGATTAAATTGGGGTTATTAATATAAGGTAAATCCATTTCTTTACACATACTTATGGGTATAAAAGCATAATATTGTCTATGTTGAGCTATAGATTTAATAAAAGCATCGTCAACGTAGTTAATATTGTGGATTCTTATATTCATATTAATAAGTTTGCTTTTTATTAGATTATTATAATCATAGTTATGAGAAGGTAAAATAAATGTTTTGTGTATAGAATCATCATATATACAGTCATTATTTTGACCATCATATTCTTTAGGGTAAGTCATCACAATATTTTCATTAATAACTGGAAAACTATTAATATCTGGATGTGATATCTTCATGGAACTTAAAGCGAATTGAATATCATAATTTAACAACTTCTGTATAATTTCCCCCATTGCTTCTATTTCACAATTAAATCTATACTGTGGGTTGAGTTCAATATATTTATCAAACACACCAGAGATAAGACGACTATGTGAAGAAGCAAAAGTAATAGTGTTTTGCTTCGTGGTTTCATTTTTATAAATTAATTCTTCAGCTTTATTTAATTCATTCATAATATGATCTACTGATTTTAATAATATTTCTCCATTATCCGTTAGAAAAATATTTCTTCCCTTTTTATAGAATAAATCAACTTTTAATTCTTGTTCCAATTTTTTTACCATCATACTTAAAGCAGGCTGGCTAATTTTAAGTTCCTCAGCCGCCTGAGTGTAATTTAAGCGTTTTGCTACACATTGAAAGTATTTTAAATGTAAAAGTTCCAAAAAATTCCTCCTTCATTATATAAGCATTAGCTTATATATCTATCAAATATATGTATTAGTATATATTAACTGATAGGTGTAATGTAGTAGTTGAGGTGATAGTTAATTAATATAGCAATTTATGGAGCAGGTTCTTTAGGGACAATTATGGGGGGTTATTTATCTACAACTAACCATACAGTTGATCTTATAGATAATTTTCAAGAGCATGTTGACTTACTAAATGAATCTGGGGCAACTATAACAGGTACGACTGATTTTAATATTTCTGTTAATGCCTTAAAGCCCGAAGAAATTAATAAAACGTATGATTTAATCTTACTACTAACAAAACAAACTTATAATAAAGATGTATTACCATTAGTAAAAAACATTTTGAGCAAAGATGGCATATTATTGTCTTTACAAAATGGTGTCCCCGAAGAAATTGTACAACAGTATATACCAAGAGAACATATTATTGCAGGATCGGTAGAATTTGGAGCAACATTTAAAGGACCTGGTGTTTCAAAGCTAACGACTGATTTTGACACCTTTAAAAATTATGCACTCCAAATAGGGGAACTAAATGGAGAAATCACAGATAGATTGAAAGAACTTAAAGAAGTTTTAGATAACATTGGAAATGTACATCTTTCTGATAATTTAATAGGAACAAAATGGTCTAAATTATTAATCAATTCTGCATTCAGTGGCTTATCTGCAGCATTGAATTGCACATATGGAGATATATTAGACAATGAATTTGCTTTTACCGTAGCTATGCACGTGGTAGATGAGTGCATAAAGGCGGGACATGCAAATAATGTACAATTTGCGAATATGGGACATCATTCCATGGAAATTTTCAAAAACCTAAACTATTCTGATAAATTAAATGAGCTTATGCAACCTAGTAGAAAACTTGAAGCTAGTATGCTACAAGATTTAAGAAAAAATAGAAAAACTGAAGTTAATAACATAAATGGTTTAGTTGTAACTGTAGGTAATAAATATAATATTCCTACGCCTTTTAATAAAAAGATAGTTGATATTGTATTAAATGCCTCAAAAACAGGAAAACTTCCAAATTTTGAAGATAATCTACTAAAATTTAAAGAAATACTATAACCGTAAGAGGTGAATTACTATGAAAGAAGAAGATATTAAAAATATAATTGCAACGCCGGTTAATGCGTCCGTTTTTCCACAAGTTAATCCATTTTATAGAAACAGGGAATATGTAAATGTTGTTTATGAAACTGATGTAGAAGTTTTAAAAGCTGTAGTACCAGAACCTCTAAAGGTTACAAGTAATTTAATAAAATTTGAAATTATCAACATGCCTGATAGTACAGGGCTAGGATCTTATATGGAGGCGGGACAAGTAATTCCTGTAGAATATAAAGGAGAAAAAGGTGAATTTTATTTAAGCATGTATGTAGATAATCAAGGAGCTATAGCATCAGGTCGAGAAATTGCATCTTTTCCTAAAAAAGCTGGGCAACCTAATCTTTATGTAGATAACGATGTTATCGTTGGTACATTAGATTATGGATCAATACGTGTAGCTCAGACTACTATGGGTTATAAACACTTTAGTATGGAAAATAAGGAAGCTGAGTCTATAATCTCTCAACCTCAATTTATGTTAAAACAAATGCGTGACTATGACGGGCAACTCGTTAAAAGTGAATTAACACGAAGTCAAATTACTAACTTTGAAGTAAAAGAAGCTTATCGTTCACCTGTAAGACTTCAATTGTTCGAACATGTTATGGCACCGTTAGCAGATTTTCCCGTACGTAAAATTATAGATGGACAACATGTTATTGCAGATTTAACCTTAGGTAAACCTGCAATGATTCATAATTACTTATACTGAATTAGACATACAAAAACAAATAATTCAATATTATAGTTTCTTTTGCCTAATTTAAGTGAATATAGTGTATAACTTTTAAAATTATATGAGAATAATAGACTTAAGGTAAAAATTTTTAAAGTTCAATAATATTTAAAATAATGGAGGATTTATATGACTTTATACGTTCACGAGAAAAAAGTATCAATCAAAAGCAAGACTTTTAATTTATTAGCTTATTTTTTAGGTAATAAAAAAGCGTTTGAATCACAAAATAAAATAATCAAACATATAAAAACCCTTAACAATAATGCGGAATACCATATTCCTAAACCTAAAAAAATAAAAAGTTCTATAAAAACTGAGACTTTTGATAATATGCAAGTATTTATATTAAATGATCAAGAAACCAATAATCAAAAGGTTATATTTTATAATCATGGAGGTGGATGGATTCATCAACCTATAATGTCTCATTGGTTATTTTTAGATAAAATTGCTAAGCAGCTTAATGCAAAAGTCATTGTGCCTATATATACTAAAGTCCCACATGGTAATTATTCAGATGTGTATAGTAAGTTGATTCCTTTATATAAACATGTATTAGATTCAATGGAAGATAAAGATGATATTACATTGATGGGAGATTCTGCTGGTGGGAATATTAGTTTAGCCTTGGCTCACTTACTAAAAGAAAATGGTATAAAGTCGCCGAATAATATTATTTTACTTTCTGCTGGTGTAGATTCCTCCTTAGATAATCCATTGATTAAATTATATGAAAATAAAGATAAAATCATTGCTAAAAAAGGTGTCCAATACATTGTCAAAATTTGGAAATCTGATAAAAAATATAAAGACCCTATCATTAGTCCAATAGAAGGAAAATTTGATAATAATGTTACAGTTAGTCATTTTATTGGAACTAATGAGATCCTCTATCCCGATGCCATAGAGCTAGATAAAAAATTAGAGAAACAAAATATTAATATTAATACGTATATATTTCCCGAAATGTTACATGTATTTCCAATATATCCTATTAAAGAAGGTCAAATAGCTTTTAAGAAAATTATAGATATAATACATAATGATTAAACAGCTTAATTTTAAAATACTATTTTTTAAAATTAGTACGAAGTTTCTCAAGAAAGAAAAGCAACGTACATTATAAATTTGTACGTTGCTTTTCTTAATTATTAGGTCAGATCATTCTCATATATCAAGTAAAGTTACATATTTATTAAAAGACGCCGTTTTAATTAATTTAAATACTTACTTTAATACTCTAGGAGTGAATTACTTTGGATGAAAACATAACAGATATACGTATAGTAAAATCAAGAGAAAAGATACAAAATGCTTTAATAAATTTATTGAGTACATATAACTTTGATGAAATATCTGTAAAAGACATTTGTAAATTGGCTGAAATTAGTAGAGGTACCTTCTATTTACATTATCAAGATAAATATGATTTAGTATCAAAATATCAAAAATCGGTCATGGTCCATGCAAAAAAGCACTTTAAATCTCACAAGTATGAAAACAAAAGGGATTTCCTTAAACAAGCGATTTCCTTTTGGGAAAATGAGGGAGAATTATTATTATTACTTTTATCAAGTAGAGGATCTAGTGAAATACAACAATTAGTCAAATCATTACTTCAAAAACATATGGAATTGAATCTATTGCCGTTTATAACTCATGAACACATGTCACAAAAAGATGAACGTTATTTTTTGGTTTTTTTAAGTAATGCTATTTTAGGCGTTCTTCAAGAATGGATCGATAATGATAAACAAGAATCCTCAAACGAATTAACGGACATTATTGATAAAATCACAACCAAAGTTTTAAGATAATATGTCTGTGCCAAAATTTTAATGAACATATGATTAAAACTGTCTATTTTCCAATTTGTAGTAATTGAACACTGTGTCTAATTGATATATGTTTAATCTATAATAAAGAATTAAATTGGATAGGAGATAGATGCATATGAATAATGAAGTATTGATAGTTGGCGCTGGACCTAGTGGATTAGCTATGGCAATTTCATTAAGTAATCAAGGTGTTCCCTATAAAATGATTGATAAAAACGAAGGACCTGGCACTGCTTCACGTGCCATGGCTATCCAGGCTAGAGTTCTTGAATTTTATCGCCAATTTGGTTTTGCAGATAAAATTGTTGAAAAAGGCATTGTAGCAGATACTATAAATTTATATAAAGATAAAAAAGAGATTGTACAAATTCCAGTAGGTAAAATAGGGAAAGGTATGAGTCCTTATCCCTATGTTTTAACTCTACCTCAAGATATTCACGAAAGAATACTCGTTGATGAATTAGAAAAAATAGGCGGAGAAATTTCTTGGAAACAAGAATTATTAAGATTTAAGGATAATGGGGATTCTGTAACAGCTACTATTAATACACCTGATGGAGAAATTACAAAAACATTTGCTTACATTTGTGGCTGTGATGGTGCAAGTAGTGTAGTTAGAAAAGCACTTGATATTGATTTCCCTGGTGGAACGTACCGCCAAACGTTCTTTGTAGCTGATGTCGAAAATGGCACAGAGTTAAAAGGTCCATCTATGGGATTCCATGATAATTACTTTTGTATGGGATTCCCAATAAGAACAACAGGCCAATTAAGACTCATAGGTTTAATACCAGAAAATCTTAAAGTAGATGGCGATGCGCCTAAAGATTTCACGGCTTTAATTCCTCACGTTGAACGTATATTACCAATACAAGTAAAAAAAGTGAACTGGTATTCACCTTATCGCTCTCATCATCGTGTAGCTGAAAAATTCAGACTAGGTCGTGCTTTTATATGTGGTGATGCTGGACATATCCATAGTCCAGCAGGTGGACAGGGTATGAATACAGGTATCAGTGATGCCCTTAATTTAGCATGGAAATTAGGCGCAGTTATGAAAGGAAAAGCATCATCAAAATTATTAGATACTTACGAGCCTGAACGTATCAAATTCGCACAAAAGTTAGTTAGTACAACAGATAAAGCCTTCCAAATCATGACTAATAGTCGTCTAGTTAAAAATTTTGTTATTCCTTTCGCTGCACCAAAATTATTACGTTTTAATGCTTTGAAAAAGGTAATGTTTAAAGCGATTTCTCAAACGAATTTAAATTATCAGCAAAGTGAATTAAGTACAGGAGAGTATGGTGGAATTAAAGGGGGAGATCGACTACCATGGGTAAATACGCCCACTATAAACAACTTCGAACCGTTAAAAGCGTATGATTGGCAGATTCACATGTATGGAACAATTACGCAAGAGGTTAAACGATTAGCTTTTGAAACAGGGATTCCAATGTACAATGTATCTTGGAACAAATCAATGGATGCTCAAGGTATAAAGGAAAATTCAGTATTTCTAGTACGTCCAGATAGTTACGTATCTGTGGCTACAGATTTCAAAAATTTAGAACCAATAAAAAATATGATTCATAAGTATAGTATCCGTCACTAAAACTAAAAAGCTCATGACAGATAAAAGAGAATTGCAACGAATAAATTGCAATTCTCTTTCTCATTTATTAGGTGAAAACACTTCCATATATCAAGTAAAATTACAATCTACCATAGGCAGGGATTTTTGAATTATCTAACATTATTAATGAATTCAATACACTACTTTAATACAATTTTTACATAGTTGTGATTGATTTAATTGTGCATAATACACATAGGAATTCGAAACTGTTTCGTGAATTAAATAAATTAACAGAAAAAGCAAATTTATAGTTAAGTAAGAAAAAACAGACAATTTAATTACGTATTATCTTATAGTTAATGCAAGGAACGATAGCTAAACAAAATAATAAATTGAAAGCATCGTTTTCAACATAAAAACAGTCATAATAATTAAAATTTAACGAGGAGTGTTTACAATGGAAGGTTTATTCGAAGCAATTAAAAACACAGTTCAAGCTGGTGTCGCAGGAGATGGCGCTAAATTAGGGACAAGCATTGTAAGTATTGTGGAAAATGGTGTAGCTTTAGCATCAAAATTATTCGGATTCTAGTCTTAAAATCACAAATAAATTATACAAATAATTAACAAAGGAGAAATTCAAATGACTAAATTAGCAGAAGCAATTGCAAACACAGTAGAAGCAGCAAAATCAGGTAATGGTGCAGATTTAGGTTCAAGTATTGTAGATATCGTATCAAGTGGTGCAAGCTTAGTAGGAAAACTATTCGGACTATAATTTTTTAAAATAAAAATACAAATTAAAGGGGTAATTAATTATGGCAGGATTATTTGACGCAATCAAAGAAACAGTACAAGCAGGTATCGCAGGAGATGGCGTTAAATTAGGAACAAGCATCGTAAGCATCGTAGAAAATGGTGTGGGATTAGTTTCGAAATTATTCGGATTCTAGTTATTCAATATATATACAATGGTCAGGGTGATAACCTTGGCCATTTTTTAATGTGTGAAAAATGTGTATACTGAAATGGTTGAAGATTATTAGTAATGAATGAAGGAGGATTTAAATGACAATCAAAAGTTTATTGATAGATTTTGATGATACGTTAGTTGATTTTCATGATGCTGAAGCTTATGCATTTGATAAACTGACAAAAAATTATAACTTAAAAACAAATAAAGCAGATTTAGAAGTTTTTATGAAAGTTAACCAAGCACACTGGGATGCATTTCAAAAAAATGAGCTTACTAAAGATGAAGTGTTAAGTAAAAGATTTGAATCATACTTTAAATTACATGATTTAGTAATAGATGGTGCAGAAGCAGATTGTATATTTAGAGATGAGTTAGCCAATGCGCCTATTAAACATTTTACAAATACTGTTGAAACGCTAGACATATTAAAAGATAATTATGATTTGTATATAGTGACTAATGGTGTTTTAGAAACACAAGAACGTAGAATTGAGAAAACAAACATCGGTCATTGGTTTAAGGGTGTATTTGTATCAGAACAAACAGGTTATCAAAAGCCGATGCCTGAGTTTTTTGATTATGTATTTGATAAAATTGGCGAAGAAAAACGTGAAGAATCAATGATTATTGGTGATTCAGTGACTTCTGATATATTAGGGGGAAAAAATGCTGAAATAGCAACTTGCTGGTTTAACCCTCGAAAAAAGGTGAATGACACAACAATAAGACCTGATTATACAATTACTGCATTAGATGAAATAGTAGCTCATATTCAATAAAAAAGGCGGGAGAGAAATCAAAAGTTTAAAAAAATTGATTTCAAAGACCCGCTTTTATATAATGCTCTATATTTCTAAAAAATTATAATAAATTCACAGTCAAAATTAGTGTGAATGCTTATTATAAAAATAATTTATTTATTTGGTGACCATACTAAAACATCATGACCTTCTTTGTTGGCTTCTTCTAAATCAGTGAAGCCATGTTTGATGAAAAATTGTTTTGATTGATTACGTGCAATTACTTTAATTGGTAATCCTTGATCCTTTGCGAAATCTAATAATGCTTTACCGTAACCTCGATTTTGGAAATCACGTAAAACCTCTAATTTCCACAATACATTATAATCGTCGAAATTAGGGAAATGTTTTTCTTCTACATCACCTTTACGATATAGTGCCATCCTTGCACCTAATCGATCACCGACATAAATGCCATAAAATGGTGAGTCTGAACTTGCATCAATCATCTCACCGCGAAGTTCATCGACTAAATATAAATCTCCATTTCCAAAGTTCCTAAAATCTTCGAATAGTTCGTCAGTTCTGTAATTAATATCAAGACGCTTTACGCTACTCATCGCATCTTCCCCCTTTGTATTATTAAGTATTATTATACCTTATTTTATGAGTTTTTTCACAAAAATGACTGCTTGAAACTCTATTTTGTTAATTTATTATCGTTTTTACAACTATGTAAACATAAAAAATTTAAACTATTAAAACATTAATGCTCAAGCTTATTATATGGACCCGATTTTTGAAAATTTGATATTTGTAAGCCGTATAATTGTCAATATTGGATATAAACTTTATACTGATTAGGAATAGAGTAACATAAGGAGAATTACGCATGGATTGTATGACTACAAAACTCAATGAGAAAGACCAATTTATATCAAAACTTAAAAAAAGTGATTCAACGCTAGGGCAGTTTTATAATTTAGATGCCATGGATGAAAAGAGTTATTATGAACGCTTAACAGCTTCTAATAATGGTAGAGAAGTTGAATTAGCTAATATTATAAAAGAATATATGAGCGATTTATCTTTAACTGAACAACAAGAAAGTAACATTGCGCGATTAAGAGATGGTGCGAAGGTGATTATTGGAGGTCAACAAGCTGGCTTGTTCGGCGGTCCATTATATACTTTCCATAAAATCTTTTCTATTATTACATTAAGTGAGAAATTATCGAATGAATATGATAAAAACGTGGTCCCTGTATTTTGGATTGCTGGGGAAGATCATGATTTTGATGAAGTTAATCATACTTATGCCTTTAATACACAATATGCTAAATTACAAAAAATAAAATATCATACAATGACACCTCCTGAAACGAGTGTTTCTAGGTATTGCCCTGATAAAGCACAATTAAAAGAAACTTTAGAACAATTTTTCAAACAAATGACCGAAACGGCTCACTCTAAGCCTTTATTAAAAATGTGTAATGACATTATTGAAGCGTATGACAGCTGGACAGATATGTTTAAAGCTTTGTTACATGAAGTATTCAAGTTTTATGGTTTGTTAATTATAGATGCAAATGATGCTAGCTTAAGAAGTTTGGAACAACCATTTATTAAGCATATTATTGAACACCATAGTGAAGTGGATGAAGCGTTTAGAAATACACAAAAACAAACCATAGCAAGTGGACTAGAACAAATGATTCAAACAGATACTAATGTCCATTTATTCATGCACGATGATGATATGAGACAATTATTAACTTTTAAAGATGACAAATTTTATTTGAATAAATCAAATAAGTATTTTTCAAAAGAGGAATTATTAAAAATAGTAGATTCTGACCCACATCTCTTTTCGAATAATGTTGTTACGCGACCAGTTATGGAAGAGTGGTTGTTTAATACAGTTGCTTTTGTCGGAGGACCGAGTGAAATTAAATATTGGACTGAATTAAGTGACGTATTTAAAATTTTAGATGTAAAGATGCCGATTGTATTACCACGTTTACGTATTAGCTATTTATATGAAAGAACTGAAAAACTGATCAAACAATATCAATTGGATAAAAATTCAATTATTGAAAAAGGTATTGAAGATGATAAAGCGCAGTTCGTACGTGCACAAGCTTCACAAGAATTTATAAATCAAATAGAGCGCTTGAAAGAACAACAAAATCAGTTATATCAAACATTGCAAGCTGAAGTAGCTGATAACAATGATAATAAACAATTATTAGATAAAAATAATGAAATACACCAGAAGCAATATGATTATTTAATCAACAGATATTTATTAAATATAGAACGAGAAAATGAAATTAGTATTAAACAATTTAAAGAATTAAGTGAAGTGCTCCATCCAATGGGTGGCTTACAAGAAAGAATTTGGAATCCTTTACAAATTATGAATGATTTTGGGATAGATGTGTTCAGTCCCTCCACCTATCCACCACTTTCTTACACTTTTGATCATATTATCATTAAACCTTAGAGCCATAAGGGTTAGCCTGATTCATCAAAATGATGAATCAGGCATTTTTTTATGTAAAACGATAAAATTTGCTGAATATTGTATAATTAGTGGAGGATAGTGGTGAGATGTGGTAAATTATATATATGAGAAGGTGAGGTGATTATAAATGTTCATGGGAGAATACGAACATCAGTTGGATACAAAAGGACGCATGATTGTTCCATCAAAATTTCGTTATGACTTAAATGAGCGTTTTATAATCACCCGAGGCCTTGATAAATGTTTGTTTGGTTATACTTTGGAAGAATGGCAAGTTATTGAAGAGAAAATGAAAACCTTACCAATGACTAAAAAAGATGCACGTAAATTTATGCGTATGTTCTTTTCTGGAGCTGTTGAAGTAGAGCTTGATAAACAAGGGCGTATTAACATTCCACAGAACTTACGCCAATATGCAAACTTAAGTAAGGAATGTACAGTAATAGGTGTCTCAAATAGAATAGAAATTTGGGATAGAGAAACTTGGAACAGCTTCTATGATGAATCTGAAGATAGTTTTGAAGATATTGCTGAAGACTTAATTGACTTTGATTTTTAATATGGAGGCGTTATTTTGTTTCATCATGTCAGCGTAATGCTCAAAGAGACCATTGATTATTTGAATATAAAAGAAGATGGCGTGTATGTCGACTGTACATTAGGTGGAGCAGGTCATGCACTATATTTAATAAATCAACTTGGTGACAAAGGAAGACTGATAGCAATAGATCAAGATACTACGGCTATTGAAAATGCAAAAGAAGTTTTAAAAGATCATTTGCATAAAGTAACCTTTGTCCATAACAACTTTAGAAAATTAACTGAAATTTTAAATGATTTGAATATTGAAAAAGTTGATGGTATTTACTACGACTTAGGTGTATCCAGTCCACAGTTAGATGTTCCTGAGCGCGGGTTTAGTTATCATCACGATGCGAAGTTGGATATGCGTATGGATCAATCCCAATCATTATCAGCGTATGAAGTCGTTAATGATTGGGAGTTTGAAAAATTAGTGAGAATTTTTCATCGCTATGGCGAAGAGAAATTTGCTAAACAAATTGCCCGACGCATAGAACAAAACAGGGAACAACAGCCAATCGAAACGACATTAGAACTTGTTGATGTCATAAAAGAAGGTATACCTGCCAAAGCAAGGCGAAAAGGTGGGCATCCAGCAAAAAGAATTTTCCAAGCAATTAGAATAGCGGTAAATGATGAATTATCATCATTTGAAGACTCATTAGAACAAGCGATAGATTTAGTAAAAGTAGATGGTAGAATTTCAGTCATAACTTTCCATTCATTGGAAGATCGTTTATGTAAGCAAATGTTTCAAGAGTACGAAAAAGGGCCAGATGTACCAAGGGGATTGCCAGTCATACCTGAAGCATACACACCTAAATTGAAACGCGTTAACCGTAAACCTATTATCGCTACTGATGAAGATTTAGAAAATAATAATAGAGCGCGTAGTGCGAAGTTACGTGTTGCAGAAATATTAAAATAAGGAGTGAATGTTGAGTGGCAGTAGAAAAGATATATCAACCTTATAATGAACCAGAAACACAAATTCCTGAGTCGCAACCATCGACCCAGCCCAAAACCGTAAAACGCAAAGTCGTAGTTAAACTTACAAAATTTGAGAAAATGTTATACATAGGACTTATAACAGTAATTGCATTGATAAGTATTTATATGCTATCTTTAAAAATGGATGCGTATGATACTCGAGGAAAAATTGCGGATTTAGATACAAAAATCGAAAAACAATCAAGTGAAAATAGCGCAATAGAATCTGAAATTAAAAAGAACTCTTCATATGAACGCATTTACGATAAGGCCAAAAACGAAGGAATGAGCCTTAAGAACGACAATGTAAAGGTAGTGCGTAATAATGGCGAAGCGAAAAATTAGATTAAAAAAACCCAAGTTTCTTATTAAACAAAGTAAAATAGGGGCAGTCCTACTCATTCTTGGATTCGGACTGCTCTTTTTTACGTTGGTTTTAAGATACTCTTATATAATGTTAACTGGACATTCTTCAGGTGAAGATTTAATCATGAAGGCAAACGAGAAGTATTTAGTAAATAGCCAGCAACAACCTGAACGTGGAAAAATCTATGACCGGAACGGAAAAATTTTGGCAGAAGATGTAGAACGGTATAAAGTTGTTGCTATTGTTGATAAAAAAGCGAGCGAAGGTAGCGAGAAGCCAAAACACGTTACAGATAAGAAAGAAACAGCTAAAAAATTAGCAACAGTTATTGATATGTCAGCTAAAGAAATTGAAGACAAATTAGATAATAAAAAAGCGTTCCAAGTTGAATTTGGACAAAAAGGAACCGATTTAACATATCAAGAAAAAGAAAAAATTGAAAAAATGAAGTTACCTGGTGTAACACTTTATCCGGAGACTGAACGTTTTTATCCTAATGGAAACTTTGCATCACATTTAATTGGAATGGCTCAAAAGGATCCAGATAGCGGTGATTTAAAAGGCGCTATGGGCGTTGAAAAAATCTTTGATAGTTACTTATCTGGACAAAAAGGAGCGCTATCTTATATACATGATATTTGGGGCTATATTGCACCTAATACTAAGAAAGAGAAAACACCTCAACGTGGTGATGATGTACATTTAACACTAGACTCTAATATTCAAGTATTTGTTGAAGAGGCATTAGATGGCATGGTCGAACATTATAAACCGAAAGATTTATTCGCTGTGGTAATGGATGCACATACTGGTGAAATACTGGCATTTAGTCAGCGACCTACTTTTAATCCAGAAACAGGAAAAGACTTTGGTAAAAAATGGGCGAATGATTTATATCAAAACACTTATGAGCCGGGTTCAACCTTTAAGTCTTACGGTTTAGCAGCTGCTATTCAAGAAGGGAAATTTGACCCAGATAAAAAATATACAGCTGAACCTAGAGAAGTCATGGGATCAAAAATTTCTGACTGGAATAAAGTGGGTTGGGGAGAGATTCCAATGTCACTAGGATTCACATATTCATCTAATACATTAATGATGCATCTGCAAGATTTAGTTGGCGCAGATAAAATGAAAGACTGGTATGAGAAATTCGGTTTCGGCCAATCTACAAATGGTATGTTTGATGGTGAAGCTACTGGCGGTATCGCTTGGGATAATGAAGCGCAACAGAAAACTTCTTCATTCGGTCAATCTACTACGGTAACACCAGTGCAAATGCTTAAAGCGCAATCTGCCTTCTTTAACGGTGGTAATATGATTAAGCCTTGGTATGTTGATAATGTAACGAATCCTGTTAGCAAAGATACTTTTTATAAAGGTAAGAAAGAATATGATGGTAAACCTATAACGAAAGATACTGCTAAAAAAGTGCGTACTGAATTAGATAAAGTTGTAAATAGTGAAGATAGCCATGCTAAGAACTATCAAATCGATGGTTATGATATTGCAGGTAAAACAGGTACAGCACAAGTTGCGGATCCAGATAACGGTGGTTATGCAAAAGGTGAAAATCCATATTTTGTTAGCTTTATAGGTGATGCACCAAAAGATGACCCTGAGGTAATCGTTTATGCTGGTATGAGTTTAGCCCAGAAAAATGATCAAGAAGCTTATGAGATGGGTGTAAGTAAAGCCTTTAAACCTATTATGGAAAATACACTGAAATACCTAAATGTTGGAGATAAAAAATCTAAAGACAACTCAGATGTGAAATACAGTGAAGTTCCTAACGTTGAAGGACAAGAAACTCAAAAAGCGCAAGATAAAATAAACGGTAAGTCTTTAAAACCAATAGTTATTGGTAATGGAGAAAAAGTTACTAAGCAATCTGTGAGCGCTAATAAAGAAGTATTGCCTAACAGTAAAGTATTATTACTGACAGACAGTGATGTTACAATGCCTGGTATGACAGGTTGGTCGAAAGAAGAGGTTGTCGCATTTGAGTCACTTACTAAGACGAAAGTAACAACAAAAGGTAGCGGATTTGTATCGAACCAATCAGTAACTAAAGGACAAAAAATAAGCAGCAAAGATAAAATTGAAGTAACGTTATCATCGGAAGATGTTAACGGTCAATCTTCAAAAGTTGAATCTGATTCGAAAAAAGACTCAGATGAAAATAAAGATTCAAAAGACAGTGAATCATAACCTGAGCTAAGTTGATTTTTTAAAACTTATTATGTAATAAAGTTTGAGGTGGAATTTGGAAGTAGACTAATCATTGAACGTTGCAATAAAGTAGCAACATGTTCAATTGATTAGCTGCGAACCTCAATACATATGACTAACCGACAAGCATAACGACTAAATCCAATTAAATAAATAAAGGAGCAAAATATGGTTTATTTACTCGCAATTATCGCACTGTTAATCACGTTTATATTAGTTCCAGTGCTAATACCAACGTTGAAACGAATGAAATTTGGACAAAGTATTAGAGAAGAAGGTCCGCAGAGCCACATGAAGAAAACAGGTACACCTACTATGGGTGGATTAACTTTTCTCATTAGTATTATTGTAACTTCAATTTTAGCAATCATTTTCATGGACAATTCTAATCCGATTATCTTGTTGTTATTTGTAACAGTAGGTTTTGGTTTGATTGGATTTATTGATGATTACATTATTGTTGTAAAGAAAAATAATGAAGGTTTAACAAGTAAGCAAAAATTCTTAGCTCAAATAGGTATTGCAGTTATCTTCTTTATTTTAAGCCAAGTATTTAACTTAACTGATTTTTCTACTGGAATTCATTTGCCTTTTACAAATATTGAAGTACCACTTTCAATAGCATATGTAATTTTCATAGTCTTTTGGCAAGTAGGCTTTTCAAATGCAGTTAATTTAACAGATGGTTTAGATGGATTAGCGACAGGATTATCTATTATTGGCTTTGTAATGTATGCAATTATGGCTTACTTCCAAGGTGCAACATCTATCGGATTGTTCTGTGTTATTATGATTTTTGCATTGATTGGTTTCTTACCATTCAATTTAAATCCGGCTAGAGTCTTCATGGGCGACACAGGTAGTTTAGCTTTAGGTGGTATATTTGCTACTATTTCTATCATGCTTAACCAAGAATTATCACTGATTTTCATTGGTTTCGTATTTGTGGCAGAGACCTTATCAGTTATGATACAGGTAACTTCATTCAAATTGACTGGAAAGCGTATTTTTAAAATGTCACCGTTGCATCATCATTTCGAATTAATTGGTTGGAATGAGAAGAAAGTAACGACAGTATTCTGGACAGTAGGCTTGATTACAGGACTCATCGGTTTATGGATTGGAGTGAACTAAATTGCTGAAATATACAGAATTAGAAAATAAAAATGTATTAGTTATTGGATTAGCGAAAAGTGGTTATGAAGCTGCAAAATTATTAAAAAAACTTGGTGCAAATGTAATCGTCAACGATGGTAAAGATCTAAGTCAAGATGCACATGCAATAGATTTAGAAAATATGGGAATCACAGTGATTGGTGGAGAGCACCCACTTTCCTTGTTAGATAGTAATCCTATTATCTTTAAAAATCCAGGTATTCCTTATAATGTTCCGCTAATAGAAGCAGCGACTGAAAAAGGATTGAAAATATTAACAGAAGTAGAATTAAGTTATTTAATATCAGAAGCACCAATTATCGGTGTAACTGGTACAAATGGTAAAACAACAGTTACTTCATTAATTGGAGATATGTTTCAAAAAAGTAGGGTGACTGGCAAACTATCAGGTAACATTGGCTATGTGGCTTCAAAAGTAGCACAAGAAGTCACAGCTGACGACTACTTGGTTACTGAGTTATCGTCTTTCCAATTACTTGGTATCGATAAGTATAAACCTCATATCGCTATAATTACGAATATATATTCAGCACATCTTGATTATCATGAATCTCTAGAAAATTATCAAAACGCTAAGAAGAAAATATATATTAATCAAACTGAAAATGATTATTTAATTTGTAATTATCATCAACGTCACTTAATCGAATCTGAGTCATTGAAAGCAAAAACGTATTATTTTTCAACGCATCAAGAAGTAGACGGCATTTATGTTGAGGATAGTTACATCGTATTTAAAGGATTTAGAATAATTCATATAGATGATCTTGTACTACCTGGTGAACATAATTTGGAAAACATTCTTGTGGCAGTATTAGCTGCATTACTTTCTGGAGTTTCTGTTAAAGCAATAATTGATAGTTTGACATCATTCTCAGGTATTGAACACCGTTTACAATATATTGGAACGAATAAAACGAATAAGTATTACAATGATTCAAAAGCTACAAATACATTAGCTACACAATTTGCATTAAATGCATTTAAACAACCAATCATATGGTTATGTGGTGGGTTAGATCGTGGCAATGATTTTGATGAACTTATTCCACATATGAAAAATGTAAGAGTTATGGTAACTTTCGGTGAGACAAAAGAAAAATTCGTGAAGTTAGGTGAAAGTCAAGGTAAGTACGTCATAACAGCTTCTGATGTGCAAGATGCCGTAGATAAGATACAGTCAGTCATAGAACCAAATGACGTGGTATTATTATCGCCAGCATGTGCTAGTTGGGATCAGTACAATACTTTTGAAGAGCGCGGAGATAAATTTATTAAGAGTTTCCAAGCTAATTTACCTTCTTTTTAAAGGATGTGATATTAAATGTCTGACAAAGTTAGTGAGTTTGACTCTGATTACTTAAAAGAGAAACGCGCAAAAAGACGGAAAAGACAAAAGCAAATTCAATATTCAGTATTTGGTGTTTTATTATTTATAATTATTTTAATATTGATTTATATGTTTACACCTTTAAGTAAGATTAGTAGTGTAGAGATTAGCGGGAATAATAATACATCTAAGAATACAATTAACAAAGCTATAAACGTAAAAGACAATTCGAGAATGTACACTTATAGCACCACGAATGCTCAAAACAAACTTGAAGAAAGTACACTTATCAATAGAGCAGAAGTAAAAAAACATTTTCCAAATAAGTTAACTGTGAAAGTGTCAGAAAAGCAAATTGTAGCTCTGACTAAAAAGAAAGATAAATATGTACCTGTTTTAGAAGACGGTACAGAGTTAGAAGATTATGATGGTAATGCTACTGATAATGGCCCGATTCTTGAAGGATTTGAAAAAGACAAAAAAGAAAAGATTATACAAGCGCTTTCTGAAATGCCTGCGAAGGTTAGAGGGATGATAGCAGAAATTAAATTTGACCCTCAAGAAAATGCACAAAATCAAATCAAATTATTCACAACAGACGATATTCAAATTCTAGGTAATTTAAACACAATTGGTAAAAAAATGAAATATTATCCGCAAATGTCACAATCATTAGAACGTGATGAATCTGGAGAGTTAAAAAAAGCGGGGTATATTGATTTATCAGTAGGTGCATCCTTTATTCCATATAGTGGTGGTAGCAATACAAAATCTTCAAGTGACCAAAATGTGGATAAGGGTACAACAGAAGAAGATAAGGCTAAAGATGAGCTTCAAAGTGCATTAAATAAGATTAATGAGAAAACGGACAAAAATAATTAAAAAATTTCGACAAATACTTATCTTTATAGTTCACAAGCGTCAAAAGCTATTGTAAACTATTAATAGTGTGAATTTGAATAAGTTATTGTCAGGAGGTGCCTATCTATGGAAGAGCATTATTACGTAAGTATAGATATCGGTTCATCGAGCGTTAAAACGATAGTAGGCGAGAAATTTCACAACGGTATAAATGTGATAGGTACAGGACAGACCTACACAAGTGGGATTAAAAATGGTCTTATTGATGATTTCGATATTGCTAAACAAGCAATTAAAGATACAATCAAGAAAGCCTCTATTGCTTCAGGAGTAGATATTAAGGAAGTATTTTTAAAACTACCTATTATCGGAACAGAGGTATTTGATGAATCCAATGAAATAGAATTTTATGAAGATACAGAATTAGATGGTACACACATTGAAAGTGTACTTGAAAGTATTCGTGATAAAAATGACGTACCAGAGACTGAAATTATTAACGCATTCCCAATTAAATTTATTGTTGATGGCGAGAATGAGGTTTCTGATCCAAAAGAATTGATTGCTAGACATAGCCTGAAAGTTGAAGCTGGTGTTATTGCAATACAAAAATCAATATTAATTAATATGATTAAATGTGTTGAATCATGTGGTGTGGATGTACTTGATGTATATTCAGATGCATATAACTATAGCTCAGTACTTTCAGCTACTGAAAAAGAATTAGGCGCATGTGTAATCGACATTGGTGAAGATATCACGCAACTTGCATTTTACGAGCGTGGTGAACTAGTTGATGCAGACGCATTAGAAATGGCAGGTCGAGATATTACTGAAGATATAGCTACAGGCTTAAACACTTCATATGAGACTGCTGAAAAAATTAAACACCAATATGGACACGCTTTCTTTGAATCTGCTTCTGATCATGATGTGTTTACCGTTGAACAAGTCAATAGTGACGAAGAAGCGGAATTTACCCAAAAAGATTTAGCAGACATTATCGAAGCACGCGTCGAAGATATTTTCTTTAATGTGTTTGAAGTGTTACAAGAATTAGGACTTACAAAAGTAAATGGTGGTTTTGTTATTACAGGTGGTTCTGCAAACTTATTAGGAGTTAAGGAATTGCTTCAAGATATGGTGAGTGAGAAAGTGAGAATTCACACACCATCACAAATGGGAATTAGAAAACCTGAGTTCTCATCAGCAATTTCAACAATTTCTAGTAGCATTACTTTCGACGAATTACTAGATTATGTTACAATTAGTAATCATGACAGTGAAGAATTCGAGGAAGAAGTCATCGAATCTGATGAAAGAGAACATAGTACAAAATCAAGCGGATTTGATTGGTTTAAGAAAAAATCGAACAAACATGAAGAACCTCAAACGTCATCAACTGAGTCAAGAGAAGCAACTGATACTGTTGAAGCAGAAGAAGAGCCAGAGGTGTACGATAACGAAGTAAACATCGATCATGATGAAGAACGTAAACCTCAAGACAAAGAAGAAGGTAAATTCAAAAAACTTATGAAATCTCTATTCGATTGATTGGCCATTAAAACTAGGAGGAAATATAAATGTTAGAATTTGAACAAGGATTTAATCATTTAGCGACGTTAAAAGTCATCGGTGTAGGGGGCGGCGGTAATAACGCTGTAAACCGTATGATTGACCATGGTATGAATAATGTTGAATTTATTTCAATTAATACGGATGGACAAGCTTTAAATTTATCAAAAGCTGAGTCTAAAATCCAAATTGGTGAAAAATTAACACGTGGTTTAGGTGCTGGCGCAAACCCTGAAATTGGTAAAAAAGCTGCTGAAGAGTCACGTGAACAAATTGAAGATGCTATCCAAGGCGCAGATATGGTATTCGTAACTGCTGGTATGGGTGGCGGTACTGGTACAGGTGCTGCTCCAGTTGTAGCAAAAATTGCTAAAGAAATGGGCGCATTAACAGTTGGTGTTGTAACACGTCCGTTTGGTTTTGAAGGCCGTAAACGTCAAACACAAGCTGCAGCAGGTGTTGAAGCAATGAAAGCTGCTGTTGATACATTAATCGTTATCCCTAATGATCGTTTATTAGATATTGTTGATAAATCAACGCCAATGATGGAAGCATTCAAAGAAGCTGATAACGTGTTACGCCAAGGTGTTCAAGGTATCTCTGACTTAATCGCTGTATCTGGTGAAGTTAACTTAGACTTTGCAGACGTTAAAACAATTATGTCTAACCAAGGTTCAGCTTTAATGGGTATCGGTGTTTCTTCAGGTGAAAATCGTGCCGTAGAAGCTGCTAAAAAAGCAATTTCTTCACCATTATTAGAAACTTCTATTGTAGGGGCACAAGGTGTACTTATGAATATTACAGGTGGAGAATCATTATCACTTTTCGAAGCGCAAGAAGCAGCAGACATCGTTCAAGATGCAGCTGACGAAGATGTAAACATGATTTTCGGTACAGTAATCAACCCAGAGTTACAAGATGAAATCGTTGTAACAGTTATTGCAACTGGCTTTGAAGACAAACCTTCATCACAAGGTCGCAAAGCTTCAAATACTGGTTTTGGTAATAGTGCAACAAGCGGAAGCACTACCAAAGAAGAAACAATTTCTTCAAGTTCAGTAGGTGCTTCGCAAGCATCATCAGAAAGTGCTAGTGAAGGTAGAGCGCACACAACTAACGAAGATGATATTCCAAGTTTCATCAGAAATAGAGAAGAAAGACGTTCTAGAAGGACTAGACGTTAGTCGCAACAAGTTTTGTAGACTAAATTAAATAATAAAGTGTCATCAGGTCAGTAGATCTGATGACTTTTTTAAATTTGATTAATAATAAAATTGTTGCTTTTATATATCCTATGGAGGTTTGTGGTCATGCAAGATAAATTTAAGAAAAAGCATCATATATTAGAATATGAGGACGATTATTTAAAAAATATTAAATTGGGTATAACAACAAGAGAAGATGGTTTTAGTCCCTTCCCTCGTAACGCCTTTAATATGGCAAGATATATTGATGATAATCAACAAAATATCACTCAGCATCAAGAAATGCTTGCTACTGCAATTGAATTTCCTAGAGAGCAATGGGTTTTTCCAATTCAAACTCATGAAAATAAAGTTGTAGAAATAACTGAACAAGATAGAGGTACTAATATTGATTCACTCACAGATCGTTTGCATGGTGTAGATGCTTTATACACATATGATGAAAATATTTTGCTTACAATGTGCTATGCTGACTGTGTACCTATTTACTTTTATAGTGAAAAACATCATTTTATAGGTCTTGCACATGCTGGTTGGAGAGGTACTGTTGGTCAAATTGTCATTGAAATGATTTCGCATTTAGATTTCGAGTTAAGCGATTTAAGTGTTGTTATTGGCCCAGCAACATCCTCATCTTATGAAATTAATGATGATATAAAGTCTAAATTTGAAGCATTACCGATAGATATTAATCAATATATAGAAACTAGAGATGTAAATAGACACGGTATTGATTTAAAACTTGCGAATGCATTATTGCTGGAAAATGCAGGGGTTCCTAAAAGTAATATTTATATAACAGACTATGCAACATCTGAAGATTTATCTTTATTCTTTTCTTATAGAGTAGAAAAGGGAAATACGGGTCGAATGTTAGCATTTATTGGTCAATAACGAAGAGGTGTATAGAATTGGACGTACAATATAATTTAAAGTGTATAAATGAACAAATACAAACACATTGTGAAAAGAGTAATATTTCAACAATGCCAAACGTGATTGCAGTGACAAAGTATGTTACAATAGACCGAGCTAATGATGCATATAATGCAGGAATTAGACATTTCGGTGAAAATCGTTTGGAAGGATTTCAACAAAAGAAAGCAGCCTTACCTAAGGACGCGGTGATGCATTTTATAGGTTCTTTACAAACTAGAAAAGTTAAAGAAGTTATTAATGAAGTTGATTATTTCCACGCATTAGATCGTTTGAAATTAGCAAAAGAAATTGATAAAAGAGCAGAACATAAAATTAAATGTTTTGTACAAGTGAATGTATCTGGTGAATCATCTAAACAAGGTGTTTCTTTATCAGAGGTTAACACTTTTATTGAAGAGTTAAAGCAATATGAAAATATAGAAATCGTTGGTCTTATGACGATGGCTCCTTTGACTGAAGATGAGCCATATATAAAAAGCTTATTTCAATTATTAAAAACAAAAAGAGATGAAATTAAAGCGCTCAATTTAAATAATGCACCTTGTACTGAGCTGTCTATGGGTATGAGTAATGATTATCATTTAGCCATTGAAGCAGGTGCATCGTTTGTGAGAATTGGGACTAAACTTGTAGGAAAAGAGGAGTGAGCCCCGTGGCTTTAAAAGATTTATTTAATGGATTTTTCGTTGTAGAAGAGGAAGATGACGAATTAGAAGCGCCGCCCGAAGAAGAACAAAATAGAAACCAAAACAAACAACAAGCACAGTCTCAAAGCAACTTTAATGAACAATCAAACAATGGTTATACAGAAAAAACCAGATCAATACAGTCCGTTCCCAAGAAACAGTCAACAAGATTACAGCAATCATCGGGAGAAAGGAAGTATCAAATGAATAACAGTTCATCTAAAAATAATACAAGGAACGTTGTGAATATGAATAATCAAGAACAAGATCAATTCGATTTTACACAAGAAAGTTCTAAGATGTGTTTATTTGAACCCCGTGTTTTTTCAGATACACAAGATATTGCAGACGAACTTAAGAATCGTCGTGCTACATTAGTTAATTTACAACGCATTGATAAAGTTTCTGCTAAACGCATTATCGACTTTTTAAGTGGTACAGTTTATGCAATTGGTGGAGATATTCAACGCGTTGGATCAGATATATTCTTATGCACACCTGACAATGTTGAAGTTGCTGGAAGTATCACTGATCAAATAGAAAATATGGAATACCAAGGTGAATAGAGGTAAAAATAGATGGATATTGGTTTATTAGCAAACATATTTAATTTTATTTTATTCTTGGTTCAGATTTATTATTATGGGATGATTGTATACTTTGTTATGTCTTGGATCCCCAATGCACGTGAAAATAAATTCGGTCAATTTTTAGCGAAATTATATGAACCGTTTTTAGAACAATTCCGTAAAATTATACCACCAATTGGAATGATTGACATTTCATCGATTGTTGCCATAGTAGTACTTGTACTATTCCAAAGAGGTTTAGCGAACATATTTGACTTGATTTTAAGGAATCTAATGTAAGGTACTGTATAATACTTAAAGAACTAATATAAAATAAATGACAAGCACCTAACGTTGAATAACGAGAGGTGCTTTATATTGTATTTGGAGTGATACACATCGATATTTATCAGCATTTCAGAAAAGAAGAACACGATTTAATAGATCAACTTATTGATAAATGTAATCGTGCAAATGATCAATATGCTCCTGTATTGACAGCGTTTCTTGATCCACGTGGTCAATATATAATGGAGGTTGTTGCAGGTAGCTTTGACGATTTGAACGTTACATACTATGGTGGGCCATACGCTGAAAGAAAAAGAGCTATTATTGCACCAAGTTACTTTGAGCCAACTGAAGAAGCATTTGAAATTGTATTGATTGATGTTGATTACCCACAAAAATTTGTAACACTGCAACATCAACATATTTTAGGTACAATTATGTCGCTCGGAATTGAAAGAGAACAGTTAGGTGACATTATTGTATCAGATAAGATTCAATTCACTTTGACAAAGCAACTTGAATCTTATATTATATTAGAATTAAATAGAATCAAAGGTGCAACAGTTAAACTTAATTCTATTCCTATAAAAGATATGATACAATCAAAAGAGAATTGGCAAACATTTGATACAACAGTAAGTGGCTTAAGGTTAGATGTTGTATTAAAAGACATGATACGCAAATCTCGAACTATTGCAAAACAACTAATAGACAAAAAACGTGTTAAAGTAAATCATACGGTGATTGATGCCACAGACTTTCAACTTGATAGTGGTGACTTATTGTCAATACAAGGATTTGGTAGAGCTATGATTACTGACATAGGCGGTAAAACTAAAAAAGATAAAATTAGAATTTCTTACAAAACGTTATTCAAATAGTGGTATAATAAGCTATCTTATAATTTGAGACTACGTCTTTAACGCTTTGCACAATTTAGTAAATGATATATTATAAAAACATATTGTAGATAAAACACTATTTCTGTTATTTAATCGATGGAGAAAATAGTGTATTATAGAAGGAGGATATTTATGCCTTTTACACCAAATGAAATTAAGAATAAAACTTTTACAAATGCAAGAAATGGTTTTGAGCCAACTGAAGTCGAAAGTTATTTAGAACAACTTAGTAATGAAATTGAACGTTTGAAAGAAGATAAAGCACAATTGGAAAAAGTGATTGAAGACAAAGAAAGTAATATTCAATCATATAAAGAGGTACATCAATCTGTAAGTGACGCGTTAATACAAGCTAAACAAGCAGGGGAAGAAACTAAAGCAGCTGCGACAAAAGATGCTGAAGCAACCGTTTCTAAAGCGAAAGCAGAAGCAGATAGCATTGTTAACGATGCAGTTGAAAAAGCACGTAGACTTTCTTTCCAAACTGAAGATATGAAACGTCAATCCAAAATATTTAGATCACGTTTCCGTATGTTAGTTGAAGCGCAATTAGACTTACTTAAAAATGAAGATTGGGATTATTTATTAAATTATGATCTTGATTCTGAACAAGTTACTGAAGAAAACATTAATCATTTAAACGATAATGAATTGACTGAAGAAGAAAAAGCTATGAAAGCTAGAGCAGAAGCAGATAATAATGCCAATGTTAGTAACCAAGCATCAGCTACTGATTCAGAGAATAAATAATATTAGATAACAGACGCGTTTGAAATATTAAACATATCACAGCGAGTTAGGGATAGTGGAAGCCTTTCATATGTTAGTTTCTTATATCACTGTTATGTCATCACAAAGTAATAAAGATAATGAGAGAACTCTAAGTTGAGTTAATCAGGGTGGTAACGCGGTATACATCGTCCCTGTTAATTGAACTTAGAGTTCTTTTTATTATTTAAAATGAATAAAGTATGAAAATCGGAACGAGGAGTGTATAGAAATGGACTATAAAGATACATTATTAATGCCAAAAACAGATTTCCCAATGCGTGGTGGTTTGCCGAATAAAGAGCCTAAGATACAAGAAGAATGGGATGAAAAAAACATCTATCAAAAAGTATTAGATAAAAATGAAGGAAACCCTTCATACATTCTACATGATGGCCCACCATATGCGAATGGTAACTTACACATGGGACATGCATTAAACAAAATTTTAAAAGATATCATCACACGTTATAAATCAATGCGTGGATATTATGCACCGTACGTACCTGGATGGGATACTCATGGTTTACCAATCGAACAAGCGTTAACTAAAAAAGGTGTTAAACGCAAAGAATTGTCTGTAGCAGAATTTAGAAAGAAATGTGAAGCATTTGCATTAGAACAAATTGAGAATCAGAAAAAAGATTTCAAGCGTTTAGGTATTAAAGGCGATTTTAATAACCCTTATATTACTTTAAAACCAGAATATGAAGCAGCTCAAATTCGTTTATTCGGAGAAATGGCAGATAAAGGTTTAATCTATAAAGGTAAAAAACCAGTATATTGGTCACCATCAAGTGAATCTTCATTAGCAGAAGCAGAAATTGAATATCAAGATAAACGTTCACCATCTATTTATGTAGCATTTGATGTTAAAGATGGTAAAGGCATTGTCGATCCAGACGCAAAATTTATTATCTGGACTACAACACCATGGACATTACCGTCAAATGTGGCGATTACTGTGCATCCTGATTTAACTTACGGTCAATATAATGTAAATGGCCAAAAATATATCATCGGTAAAGATTTAGCGAGTGATGTTGTAGAAGCGTTAGGCTGGGACGAAGATACTTTAGTATTAGAAAATGAATTTAAAGGTAAAGAATTAGAATATGTTGAAGCACAACACCCATTCTTTGAACGTGAATCATTAGTAATTAATGGTTTGCATGTCACTACTGATGCAGGTACTGGATGTGTACACACAGCGCCTGGACATGGTGAAGATGACTATATAGTTGGTCAAAAATATAATTTACCTGTTATTAGCCCAGTTGATGATAAAGGTGTATTTACTGATGAAGCTGGTCAATTTGAAGGCATGTTTTATGATAAAGCGAATAAAGAAATCACAGACTTACTAAAAGAAAATGGTGCATTACTGCATTTAGAATTTATTACACATAGTTATCCTCATGATTGGCGTACGAAAAAACCAGTTATTTTTAGAGCAACACCACAATGGTTTGCATCTATAGATAAAGTACGCCAAGATATTTTAAATTCTATCGATGAAACACAATTCAAAGTGGAATGGGGTAAAACACGTATCTATAATATGATTCGTGACCGTGGCGAATGGGTTATTTCACGTCAACGTGTATGGGGCGTGCCATTACCAGTATTTTATGCTGAAAATGGTGACATTATTATGACATCAGAAACGGTTAACCATGTTGCTGATTTATTTGAAGCAAATGGATCAAACATCTGGTTTGAACGTGACGCGAAAGATTTATTACCTGAAGGCTTTACGCATCCAAGTAGCCCGAATGGTGAATTTACAAAAGAGACTGATATCATGGATGTTTGGTTTGACTCAGGTTCGTCACATCGTGGTGTATTAGAGGCACGTCCGGAATTATCATACCCAGCTGATTTATACCTTGAAGGTAGTGACCAATACCGTGGTTGGTTCAACTCATCAATTACAACTTCTGTGGCTACAAGAGGTCAATCTCCATATAAAATGTTATTATCACATGGTTTTGTAATGGATGGAGAAGGTAAGAAAATGAGTAAATCATTAGGCAATGTAATCGTGCCAGATCAAATTGTGAAACAAAAAGGTGCAGATATTGCACGTCTATGGGTTAGTAGCGTTGACTATCTAGCAGACGTACGTATTTCAGATGAAATCTTAAAACAAACTTCTGACGTTTACAGAAAAATTAGAAATACTTTAAGATTTATGTTAGGTAACGTAAATGATTATAATCCTGCTACAGATGCAATCGCTGAAGCTAATTTATTAGAAGTAGATAAATATTTATTGAACAGATTACGTGAGTTTACTGCGAATACTTTAGACCACTATGATAACTATGATTATTTAGATATCTTCCAAGAAGTTCAAAACTTTATTAATGTAGAACTTAGTAACTTCTACTTAGATTATGGTAAAGATATTCTTTATATTGAAGAACGTGATTCACATAAACGTCGTAGTATGCAAACAGTTTTATATCAAATCGTAGTTGATATGACGAAATTATTAGCTCCAATCTTAGTGCATACATCTGAAGAAGTTTGGTCACATATTCCTCACGTAGAGGAAGAAAGTGTACACTTAACAAACATGCCAGATCGAGTTGAAGTAGACCGTGAATTTGTAGATAGATGGAACACATTTATGAAATTACGTGACGATGTTAACCGTGCATTAGAAGTTGCACGTAACGAAAAAGTAATTGGTAAATCATTAGAAGCTAAAGTTGTGATTGGAAGCAATGATAACTTTGATGCGACATCATTCTTACAGCAATTTGCTGACTTACAACAATTATTTATTACTTCTCAAGCAGAAGTAGTAGATCATGTGGAAGATGGAATTCCATATCAATATGGAGACATCCGTATTGAGCATGCACATGGTGAAAAATGTGAGCGTTGCTGGAATTACAGTGAATCATTAGGTTCTGTAGGTGAACTAAATAACTTGTGTCCGCGTTGTCAAGAAGTTGTCAAAACACTAGTATAATTGAGATGCTGGTTGTTATTAATTAAATATATTGATTTGGATGAGGCTGGGGCATAATTAAGTGTCTTAGCCTCATCTTTGCTGGAGTGGGATGATATTAAAGCTTATGTTATAAAATATAAGGGTCATTACCACTCAATATTTCCGATTCCTATATTTTATTTTTAATGGTGAACATTGATAATAGAACAGGAGCAAAGCAATTTAGTAGAATTTAAGTAAAACTTGATTTTAGAAGGGTGTTTTTTATGTTTCATAACCAAAGTGCGCATTTTGTAAACGGCATAACATTAAATGTAAGAGATAAAGAAGCTATGAAACAATTTTATGAACATATCTTAGGGCTCAATGTAGTGAATGAATCATATTCGATTGTCCATTATGAAATCGGTAATTCAAATCATTTTCTAACCTTAAAGCAAATCAACTACGGTAGAGAACCATTAACTTCGGAAGCGGGATTATTTCATTTAGCTATTAGATTACCATCGAAAGCAGATTTAGCGGATTTGCTTGTTCAATTGAGTGAGTATGAATTGCCTATTAATGGTGGTGAACATGATATTACAACGTCATTATTTTTAGAAGACCCGGAAGGCAATGGTTTAGAGTTTTATGTGGATCATCCTATTGAAGATTGGGTGTTTGAAGATGACAAGGTTGTTTTAGAAACACAACCAATCAATGTGCCTAATTTATTAACCTACGTTTCGAATGAGAAATGGCAAGGCATACCAGATGAAACTATAATAGGATATGTTAATCTTAAAACGATAGAGTTAAAGCGCGTAATTTCATATTATAAAAATTTCTTTGGTTTAGAAGCCTCATCCTTAGAAACAAACACAGCATTGTATTTATCTTCTAATGGTTATCACCAACATATAGTAGTCAATAATTGGTTTTCTCGAATTAAGCGTATTGAAAACCATAAAACATACGGATTGGCCTGTGTAGATTATCACTATCCTGAGACGACTCATAAGAATATTACAGGCCCAGATGGTATACTGTTTCGTTTTAATTTTTATAAAGTTATGTAATTAATGTGAAAAGAAGACAAATTATTTTAGCTATGATACTAGGAAAATTCACTAAATGAATTTCATCTAAAAATATAGCATTATATCAATGGTTGATTATGAATTACTAACTTTTATATATATAATCAAACTGTAACTTTTTTTATAAGTTTGATTAGGATATAATGAAAGATGTTGTAAAAGCGACTGAGCGCAGAATAGGAGGTACAGGCATGAAACGTCAGTACTACATTAGTATTTCTTTATTCATAACAATCGTTATATTATTATTAGATCAAATCACAAAGTTTATTGTTGCCAGTTCTATGAGAGTTGGAGATTCTTTTAACGTAATTCCTCATTTTTTAAATATAACTTCTCACCGTAATAACGGTGCAGCTTGGGGTATATTGAGTGGGAAGATGAGTTTTTTCTATATTATTACAATTATAATACTTGTTGTATTAATTATATTTTACATTAAAGAAGCGAAACAGCATTTATTAATGCAAGTAGCTATTAGTTTATTATTTGCAGGAGCATTAGGTAATTTTATTGATCGTGTGTTACATGGTGAAGTTGTAGATTTTGTTGATACAAATATTTTTGGTTATAATTTCCCGATTTTTAATGTAGCGGATTCTAGTTTGACCATAGGCGTGTTGTTAATAGTAATCGCTTTGTTAACAGATATGAAGAAAGAAGAATAGGAGAGATATCGTATGGATATACATGAGTTTAAGATAGAAGACCAGAACGATACAGGTCAACGTATTGATAAGTTATTACCTGAATATAATTCAGATTGGTCACGTACTCAAATCCAAGATTGGATTAAAGAGGATCTTGTAAAAGTTAATGATAAAGTCATTAAATCTAACTACAAGACTAAGATGAATGACCATATAGTTGTAACTGAAAAAGAAATCGTAGAAGCGGATATTCAACCAGAAAATTTAAATTTAGATATTTTTTATGAAGATGATGACGTGGCTGTAGTATATAAACCTAAAGGAATGGTAGTTCACCCATCAGCGGGTCATTACACAGGCACTTTAGTTAACGGCCTTATGTATCAAATGAAGAATTTATCAGGAATTAATGGTGAAATTCGTCCAGGTATTGTACACCGTATTGATAAAGATACATCCGGGTTATTAATGGTTGCTAAAAATGATATAGCACATCGTAGTTTAGTAGACCAATTAGTTAAAAAGACAGTTACTCGTAAATATGTTGCATTGGTACATGGTAATATTCCACATGATTATGGCACAATTGATGCACCAATTGGTAGAAACAAAAATGACCGTCAATCGATGGATGTTGTAGATGATGGTAAAGATGCAATTACGCATTTTAATGTATTAGAGCATTTTGATAAATATACTTTAATCGAGTGTATTTTAGAAACTGGTCGTACACACCAAATTCGTGTGCATATGAAATATATCGGTTTCCCATTAGTCGGCGATCCAAAATATGGACCGAAAAAAACGATGGATATAGGTGGCCAAGCTTTACATGCTGGTGTAATAGGATTTGAACATCCAATTACGCATGAAAATATTGAAAAATCAGCCGTATTACCTGATGATTTTGAACAATTATTAACTGAATTACGTAAAAGTGAAAAATAACTAGAATCTGAGACATTGATAAATGTCTCAGATTCTTTGTTTTTTATGATGCATTAAATTAACTATTACTATAGTATGCTTTTATTTCGTGTTTACCGACTTGCAAGGTAATATGATTCATGGTATCATTATGTCAGTTTAATAAAGAGCGAACGTCTTTAATTGAGAGTCCAGAGAGGCTCCGAAGACATGTATTTAATAAAAAAGGTTATAAACTTACTGTTTGTTCATACGAATGAAGAAACACTGTTGTAGTTATAGTATCTTAACGCAATAGGAGCCATAGTATAATTTTTAAGCTATGGAAGAGAAAGCATCTCATGTTAATGAGTGATGTCTCTTGAAGTTTGTAGACTTTTTTAACTAAACCTCATGTCTAATAAAGACATGGGGTTTTCTTTATATCATCACTTAATTAAAGGCAGGTGTTTAAAAATGTCAGAACGCGTTATTATGGATGAAGCAGCAATACAAAGAACAGTTACACGTATTGCACATGAAATTTTAGAATATAACAAAGGTACTGATAATTTAATCTTGTTAGGAATTAAAACACGTGGTGCATTTTTAGCGAGACGTATACAACAAAAGATCGAACAAATAGAAGAGATAGCCGTACCAACTGGAACAATAGATATTACACAATTTAGAGATGATTTAGAACAAACAATAAATCAAGTTGATGAAAAGGCGTATGAAATAGACGTTAATATTACAAATCAAGTCGTCATTATTATTGATGATGTTTTATACACAGGGCGTACAGTGCGAGCTTCATTAGACGCTGTTCTACAGTATGCGAGGCCCAAGAAAATTGGCTTAGCTACTTTAGTAGACAGAGGTCATAGAGAATTGCCTATTCGCGCAGACTTCGTAGGAAAAAATATTCCTACTGCAAAAGAAGAAGATGTATCAGTATTTCTTCAAGAAATAGATGATAGAAATGCAGTTGTAATTGAATAGCACCTTTTAATTCAGTACGAGAGACTGGAAAAGGGAAGAGGTAAAAGCTACTATGATAATCACTATTTGAGAGGGATTCATATAGGCTTTTAGAAAAATAAGCTACCGGCTTAACACAAACACCTCTTCATATTATCTTGATTAATTATATCGAGCTATCGTTTTAACTTACGAACAAAGCTTGGTTTTCTATAATCTAAACAGATAATATATACTTTTTAGTCTCTTTACATGAATTCAATGTAAAGAGATTTTTTTATGAGAGGAAGCATAAACATGGAAAATGAAACAATGTTTGAACGGACAGTCAAACCAGTATTAGATGTGGGTGATAGACCTAAAATTGGACAATGGGCATTCTTGAGTACGCAACACTTATTTGCAATGTTTGGTTCAACTGTACTAGTACCATTTTTAACTGGATTACCAATATCATCGGCACTTTTAGCATCAGGGATCGGGACATTGTTATATATCTTAATTACTAAAGCAAAAATACCTGCTTATCTTGGATCAAGCTTTGCCTTTATAACACCAATCATTACAGGATTAAATTCACATAGCTTAGGCGACATGCTTATGGCACTTTTTATGAGCGGTGTCATGTATGTTCTGATAGGTATAGCAATTAAAATTAGTGGAACAAATTGGTTAATGAACTTACTACCACCAGTAGTTGTTGGTCCAGTTATTATGGTTATCGGCTTGAGTTTAGCGCCAACCGCTGTCAATATGGCAATGTTTGAGAACTCGGGAGATATGAAAGGTTATAACTTAAGTTATTTAGCAGTGGCAATGATTACATTACTGGTAACGATTATAGCGCAAGGTTATTTTAAAGGTTTCTTATCTTTAATTCCGGTACTCATCGGCATAATAACTGGCTATATTGTTTCAATTGCTATGGGATTAGTAAACTTTGCGCCCATCGCTGAGGCCAAATGGTTACAATTTCCAGAAGTATACATACCATTTAAAGATTACACACCTTCGTTTCACTTGGGGTTAGTATTAGTACTAATACCCATTGTGTTTGTGACTGTTAGTGAACATATTGGTCATCAAATGGTAATTAACAAAATCGTAGGACGCAACTTTTTTAAAGATCCAGGTTTAGATAAGTCCATCATCGGTGATGGTGTATCAACGATGTTTGCGAGCATCATTGGTGGCCCTCCAAGTACAACTTATGGAGAAAATATTGGTGTGCTGGCAATAACTAAAATATATAGTGTTTATGTTATTGGTGGTGCTGCAACAATTGCAATTATTTTAGGATTTGTAGGGAAATTCACGGCATTGGTTTCATCCATACCAACACCAGTAATGGGTGGGGTTTCCATTTTACTTTTCGGTATTATCGCCGCAAGTGGTTTGAGGATGCTAGTCGAAAGTGAAGTGGATTTCGCAAGTAACAGAAATTTGGTTATTGCTTCTGTCATTTTAGTCATAGGAATAGGTAACCTTGTATTTAATTTAAACGGACTAGGTATTAATTTAGAAATTGAAGGCATGGCACTAGCTGCTTTAGCAGGTATAATTTTGAATTTAATTTTACCAAAAGAAACACTAGCAGATTAATAAAAAATTGTCATAATAAGGAGCTGAAAAATATGGATAATTTACTAACAATGGAACATTTAAATACGACTGAAATTTATGAATTGATCCAACGCGCGAGCGCTTTAAAAAATGGTGACACGAAACCATGTTGTTTTGATGATAAATTCGTAGCAAATTTATTCTTTGAAAATTCCACACGCACGAAAAGTAGTTTTTTAGTAGCCGAACAAAAATTAGGATTAAAATTAATTGATTTTGAAACAGATACATCTTCTGTTCAAAAAGGTGAATCACTATATGATACTTGTAAGACATTAGAACAAGTAGGTGCAGATGCGTTAGTAATTCGACATCCTCAAACAAATTATTATGATGAATTAGAAAAGTTAAACATCCCAATTATCAACGCTGGTGACGGAAGTGGACAACATCCCACTCAAAGTTTATTAGACATTATGACAATATATGAAGAATATAAAACATTTGAAAACTTAAATATTTTGATTTGTGGCGATATTAAAAATTCACGCGTTGCCAAAAGTAACTTTCAAAGTTTAAGTGCTTTAGGTGCAAATGTAATGTTTTCAAGTCCAGAGTCATGGAAAGATGAAACATTAGAAGCACCTTATGTAGAAATAGATGAAGTCATTGATTCAATAGACATCGTGATGTTACTTAGGGTACAACACGAGAGACATGGTGATAGTGAAGTAGCTAGTTTTGAAACTACGCAATATCATGAACAGTTTGGACTTACACAACAACGATATAACAAGCTTAATGATCGAGCGATTATTATGCATCCAGCTCCAGTGAATCGAGGCGTAGAAATAGAAGATGCACTTGTAGAAGCACCAAAGTCTCGTATATTTAAACAAATGGAAAATGGTATGTATATCCGCATGGCAATTATTGACTATATCTTACAAATGGAAGGGGCAACAGCAAAATGAAATTATTAACAAATGCGCAAATATTACAAGACGGTGAACTAATAAAGGTATCAATTTTAATAGATGGGAAACATATTAAGAAAATTGCACCTCAAATAGATGTAGATGCAGACACAGAAGAAATCGACGTCAAAGGACAATTTGTTTCACCAGGATTAGTCGATGTTCATGTTCATTTACGTGAACCAGGTGGAGAACATAAGGAAACGATTGAGACAGGGACTAAAGCAGCAGCTCGAGGTGGTTTCACTACAGTTTGTCCTATGCCAAATACACGTCCAGTACCAGATTCTGAAGAAAATCTTAATCACTTAAATCAATTAATAGTAGAAAATGCGCAGGTTAGAGTCTTACCATACGCTGCTATAACAGTGAGACAAGCAGGTAAGGAACATGTTGATTTCTCTACGCTTGCACAAAATGGTGCATTTGCTTTTACCGACGATGGTGTAGGCGTACAACAAGCAAATATGATGTACGAAGCTATGCAAGAAGCTGCAAAAGTTAATAAAGCTGTCGTAGCACATTGTGAAGATAATAGCTTGATTTATGGCGGTGCCATGCACGAAGGGGAACGTAGTAAAGCATTAGGTATACCAGGTATTCCAAATATTTGTGAAGCAGTACAAATTGCTAGAGATGTGTTATTAGCGGAAGCAGCAGGCGCTCATTACCACGTTTGCCATGTATCTACTAAAGAAAGTGTTAGAGCTATCCGAGATGCTAAAAAAGCAGGCATACATGTAACAGCTGAAGTTACTCCCCATCACTTACTATTGACTGAAGATGATGTTCCTGGAGATGATGCGATTTATAAAATGAATCCGCCTTTAAGAAGTAAAACGGATAGAGATGCATTGCTTGAAGGATTATTAGATGGAACTATTGATTGTATTGCGACAGACCATGCGCCACATGCAGCTGAAGAAAAAGATCAACCAATGACTAAAGCACCATTTGGTATCGTAGGTAGTGAAACAGCATTCCCATTACTTTATACACACTTTGTTAAAAATGGTGAGTGGACATTACAACAGTTAGTCGATTATTTAACAATTAAACCAGCTCAGACATTTGATTTACCATATGGAAAATTAGAAGAAGGTGGATTAGCTGATTTAACAGTTATTAATTTAGATAAAGAAAATGAAATAAACGCAGATGACTTTGCATCGAAAGGACGTAATACACCTTTTATAGGGTATAGCGTATATGGAACACCAGTATTAACAATGGTTGAAGGTGAAGTTAAATTTAAGGAGGAAAAATAATGTTAAAACAACGTTATCTTGTTTTAGAAGATGGTTCATACTATGAAGGGTATCCAATAGGCTCCGATAATTTAACACTAGGTGAAATTGTCTTTAATACGGCAATGACGGGTTATCAAGAAACAATTTCGGACCCTTCATATACCGGTCAAATTATTACATTTACTTATCCTTTAATAGGAAATTACGGTATAAATAGAGATGATTTCGAATCACTCGTGCCTACTTTAAATGGTGTTGTAGTTAAAGAAATTAGCAGCCAACCAAGTAATTTTAGAAAACAAAAAACATTTGAAGAAGTACTTGTAGAGTATGATATACCAGGTATTTCAGGTGTAGATACACGAAGTATTACACGAAAAATTAGAAAACATGGAGTGCTAAAAGCTGCGTTTACAGATAATAAAGCTGAGATTGAGCAAATAGTTACACAACTAAAAACAAAGGAATTACCGCGTAATGAAGTGACAACTGTATCTACAAAATCTCCTTATGTATCAACCGGTTATGGCTTAAGTGTTGTCTTAGTTGATTTTGGTAAAAAACAAAATATTGTAAGAGAACTTAATGCCCGTGGTTGTAATGTAACGGTAGTACCATACGACACTACTGCAGAAGAAATTATAAGAATGTCACCTGATGGTGTGATGTTATCTAATGGACCTGGCGATCCTGAAGCGGTTGAAACAGCAGTAGAAATGATTAAAGGTATCTTAGGACAGGTACCATTCTTCGGTATTTGTCTAGGTCACCAATTATTTGCACTAGCTCAAGGAGCAACTTCTTTCAAAATGAAATTTGGTCATAGAGGTGCTAATCATCCAGTCAAAGATTTGAAAACTGGAAAAATTGCATTAACGAGTCAAAATCATGGTTATGCAATTGATAAAGATTCTTTAATAAATACAGATTTAGAAGTTACACATATTGCTATTAATGATGGCACAGTTGAAGGCTTAAGACATAAAACATTACCAGCATTTTCGGTACAATATCATCCCGAAGCATGTCCAGGACCATCAGACTCAAATTATTTATTTGATGAATTTATCGATATGATGAACGAATATAAAACAAAGGAGCATACAATCAATGCCTAAACGTCAAGATATAGAAACGATTTTAGTTATAGGATCAGGACCAATTATTATCGGTCAAGCTGCAGAGTTTGATTATGCAGGTACTCAAGCATGTTTAGCATTAAAAGAAGAAGGCTACCGCGTAATATTAGTTAACTCAAACCCAGCCACAATCATGACGGATACTGAAATTGCCGATAAAGTTTATATTGAGCCACTAACGCATGATTTTATTGCACGTATTATCCGTAAAGAACAACCTGATGCTCTCCTACCTACATTAGGCGGCCAAACAGGATTAAATATGGCGATCCAATTACATGATAGTGGAGAATTAGAAGCTAATAATGTACAGCTATTAGGTACAGAATTGGAGTCGATTCAACAAGCCGAAGATAGAGAATTATTTAGAACATTGATGAATGAACTAAATGTACCGGTTCCTGAAAGTGATATCGTTAATACAGTTGAGCAAGCATTTGCATTTAAAGAAGAAGTTGGTTATCCGTTAATTGTAAGACCGGCATTTACAATGGGCGGTACTGGCGGCGGCATTTGTTATAACGATGAAGAATTTAAAGAAATCGTAGGTAATGGTTTACATTATAGTCCGGCTACACAGTGTTTAATTGAAAAATCAATCGCTGGCTTTAAAGAAATTGAATATGAAGTTATGCGTGATAAAAATGACAATGCTATCGTTGTCTGTAATATGGAAAATATTGACCCTGTGGGGATACATACAGGTGACTCAATTGTAGTAGCACCTAGTCAAACGTTGTCAGATGTGGAATATCAAATGTTACGTGACGTATCATTGAAAGTGATACGCGCATTAGGCATTGAAGGTGGTTGTAATGTACAACTTGCGCTAGATCCACATTCTATGGATTACTATATCATCGAGGTGAATCCTCGTGTATCTCGTTCATCTGCGTTGGCGTCAAAAGCAACGGGCTATCCAATTGCCAAATTAGCTGCCAAAATTGCAGTAGGATTGACGTTGGATGAAATGTTAAATCCGATTACTGAAACATCATACGCTGCCTTTGAGCCCACATTAGATTATGTGATTTCTAAGATTCCACGTTTCCCATTTGATAAATTTGAAAAAGGTGAACGTGTTTTAGGGACACAAATGAAAGCCACAGGCGAAGTAATGGCAATCGGTAGAACATATGAAGAGTCATTACTTAAAGCGATTCGTTCTTTAGAATATGGTGTACATCACTTAGGTTTACCGAATGGTGAAACGTTCGATTTAGATTATATTAAATCACGTATCAAAGACCAAGATGATGAACGTCTATTCTTTATAGGAGAAGCAATCCGCAGAGGTACGACATTAGAAGAAATTCATGAAATGACAAAAATAGATTATTTCTTCTTAAATAAATTCCAACATATTATTAATATAGAACATGATTTAAAGGCTAATAAAGGGGATATTAATTACCTGAAATTTGCTAAAAATTATGGCTTTAGTGACCGTGTCATTGCGCATCGTTTCGACATGACAGAAACTGAAGTTCACGATTTAAGAGTAGCAAATGGTATTACGCCAGTGTATAAAATGGTAGATACATGTGCTGCAGAATTTGAGTCAGCGACACCTTATTATTATGGAACATACGAATATGAAAATGAATCTATCGTTACAGAGAAAGAGAAAGTTCTAGTGCTAGGATCAGGTCCAATTCGTATTGGTCAAGGTGTTGAATTTGATTATGCAACGGTCCATGCTGTGTGGGCGATTCAACAAGCTGGTTATGAAGCAATTATTGTAAATAATAATCCAGAAACAGTATCAACTGACTTTTCAATATCAGATAAATTATACTTTGAACCACTGACTGAAGAAGATGTCATGAATATCATAGATTTAGAACAACCAAAAGGGGTAGTCGTTCAATTTGGTGGCCAAACAGCGATTAACTTAGCTGATAAACTAGCAAAACATGACGTTCAAATTCTAGGAACATCATTAGAAGATTTAAATAGAGCAGAAGACCGTAAAGAGTTCGAAGCGTTATTGAATAAAATTGGTGTGCCACAACCAAATGGTAAGACGGCTACATCACCTCAAGAAGCACTAGAAAATGCTAGAAACATCGGTTATCCAGTCGTTGTAAGACCGTCATACGTATTAGGTGGACGTGCGATGGAGATTGTTAATAGTGATGCAGAATTAGAAGACTACATGAATCAAGCTGTTAAAGCTAGCCCTGATCATCCTGTATTAGTAGACAGATACTTAACAGGTAAAGAAATTGAAGTTGATGCTATATGTGATGGAGAGACTGTAATCATTCCGGGTATCATGGAACACATAGAAAGAGCGGGTGTTCACTCCGGTGACTCTATTGCAGTTTATCCACCACAAACATTAACTCAAGAGGAAATGGATACGCTAGAAAATTTCACTATTAAATTGGCAAAAGGTTTAAATATAATAGGCCTAATTAATATTCAATTTGTTATCGCACACGACGGCGTATATGTCTTAGAAGTAAATCCGCGTGCCAGTCGTACGGTACCATTCTTAAGTAAGATTACTGACATTCAAATGGCACAATTGGCAATGCGTTCCATAATGGGAGAAAAACTTGTCAATTTAGGTTATGAAGCTGGAATTCAACCGTACGCAAATGGTGTGTTTGTCAAAGCACCGGTCTTCAGTTTTAATAAATTGAAAAACGTAGATATTACGCTTGGACCTGAAATGAAATCAACAGGTGAAGTAATGGGGAAAGATTCTACAATGGAAAAGGCGCTTTACAAAGGATTAACTGCAAGTGGTATGGAAGTCAGTGACCACGGGACAGTCTTGATGACAGTAAGTGATAAAGATAAAGATGAAATTGTATCTATCGCACATCGCTTAAATGAAGTCGGTTATAAAATTCTAGCGACAGAAGGTACTGCCCAGAAATTAACTGAAAATCAAATTCCTTCAGAAGTCGTTGACAAAATCGGTGGCGAAGACAATCTATTAACTCGTATTCAAAATGGTGAAGTACAAATTGTCGTCAATACAATGACAAAAGGAAAAGAAGTTGAACGTGATGGCTTCCAAATCAGACGTGCATCAGTAGAAAATGGTGTGCCTTGTCTTACATCATTAGATACAGTAGACGCACTAACAAGTGTCCTTGAAAGTATGACTTTTACAATGAAAAACATGTAATAGACATCAAAATAATTTAAGGTAAAATAGTGTTTTAATAAATTACTATTTTACCTTTTAATTAAGTGAATAAAGAAATTAAAAGTGTTGGGGTGTAATTAAAATGAAAAACTTACCTATTATTGCATTAGACTTTGATTCTGTGGAAGCGGTAGATGCATTCTTAGATCGATTTGAAGAACCATTATTTGTAAAAGTTGGAATGGAGCTTTTTTATCAAACTGGTCCGCAATTGATATCATCGATTAAAGATCGCGGTCATGATATTTTTCTAGACTTGAAATTGCATGATATTCCAAACACTGTTGGAAAAGCGATGGAAGGATTAAGTAAATTGAACGTCGATTTAGTGAATGTGCATGCTGCCGGTGGAACTGAAATGATGAAAAGTGCTCTAGAAGGAATTAAAAAGCATAACCCTAATATCAAACTCATAGCAGTAACACAGCTGACATCTACAACAGAAACAATGTTGAGAGATGAACAAAATATTCAAAGTTCGATTGAAGATGCTGTACTTAATTATGCTCAGTTGGCTCAATCATCTGGATTGGATGGTGTAGTATGTTCACCACTCGAAGCTGAATTGTTGAAAAGTGAACTAGGAGAAGCGTTTTTAAAAGTAACGCCAGGTATTAGACCATTAGATTCAACGAAAGATGATCAACAAAGAGTAACAACTCCTGAAGATGCTAAAGAAATGGGAGCGACACATATCGTTATCGGTCGTCCAATTACTAAAAGTAATAATCCAGTCGAAAGTTACCATAAAATTAAAGAAAGTTGGTTGAGGTAAAATGGTAAAAGCAATTGCAAAATCATTATTAGATATCAAAGCAGTTTCATTATCTCCAAACGATCCATTTACGTGGAGTTCAGGAATTAAATCTCCAATTTATTGTGATAATCGTGTAACACTTGGTTATCCAAATATACGACGCGATATTAGAGATGGTTTAAGCGAATTGATTAAAGCAAATTTTGAAGATGTTGAAATACTTTCTGGTACTGCAACTGCAGGTATTCCTCATGCAGCCTATGTATCTGAAGTACTTAATTTGCCGATGAATTATGTACGTTCAAAAAGTAAAAGCCACGGTAAGCAAAATCAAATTGAAGGTGCATCAAGTCACGGTAAAAAAGTTGTAGTTATAGAAGATTTAATTTCTACTGGTGGTTCATCAATTACAGCTGTTAATGCGCTTAGAGAAGCAGGTGCAGAGGTTGTCGGTGTGGTTGCTATATTTACTTATGGCTTGAAAAAAGCTGATGAAGAATTTCAAAACGTTGGGGTACCATTTTACACTTTAAGCGATTATAATGAACTTATAGAAGTCGCGAAAGAAAATGGAGAAATTTCTGACAATGATATTAGTAGATTAGTTGATTGGAGAGACAACTTATCATAATATACTAAGTGGAGGGGATGTTATGGCAAATGACCCGAAAGAAGCTTATAATCATTTCGCACACTTAAACAAATTTTTAAAAAAAGAGCAAGATTATAGACATCAAGATAATGTAGTATATGACAAAATGGGTTCAATGCATGCAGCTGAAGAAAATATTTATAAAAAATCTAAATCAACTATTAAACAAAAAGGACACATATAATAACGAACTCAATGTGGCTTCTATATAGTTTTATTGTTGTTTAACATCATAATATAGAATGAAGAGAACGAGAGATAAATTTATCTCCCGTTCTCATTTATACACGACAACTTAAAATAATGCTATACGAAAATACTATTACTCCGTATTGTATAGAAAAAACGCCTCCGTTTAAACGGAGGCGCTTATTTATGTTGTTTAAATAGATGTACAATTTAAAGCACATATTTAAAATTTTAAACTAGCGTATCATTATTTTAATAATAATATAGCCCACCAATATTACTAAGGCAGCTATAAGTAATGGAATAATATAATAAGACATGAAATACCTCCAGTAATTTTATTTATATTTTAACTGTGAAACGTAAAAAGTAAAAGTGTTATGATCATAAATAAAGTATAACAATAATAGTCATTAAGATGTAATACTTTAAATTATATTATAAGAGTTGTGTGCGATTAAAGGTAGTATGGCTTTATTGGTTGTGGTACATTTGGCGTTACAATATAAATGAAAATTTTTGAAGATTGATGCACAATAATTTTAAATTGATTTATAAAACACTTTGTTATTTATGAAAAGTTTTTTTAAAGAGGGGGACTTATATGAAAATGTTGGAACAGTTGTTTAAAGATCACACAAAAAATATCATCATTTGTATACTAGGAGCATTTGTAAGTGCGCTAGCGGTCAATTGCTTTATATTAGGTTCTAATTTAGGTGATGGTGGAACAGTTGGTATATCATTAGCATTAAAATATGCGTTTGGATGGTCACCTGCACTAACATCATTGATTATTAACACAATCGTTATTATTGTTGGTTGGAAATTTTTAAGTACACGTACTGCAGTTTATACATTTATAGCGAATACAGCCATCTCGATTTTTTTAGATTTAACTAAAAATTTTAATACAGGAATAGATAACTTTGTTATAAATGCAACCTTTGGCGGTGTTTTAGTTGGTGTTGGTATTGGTTTAGTTATTGCTGCAGGTGGCGTTATTGGTGGAACATCTGTAATTGCAAAGATGTTAAATAAATATTTAGATATAAAAACAGCCCAAGCTATTTTCGTACTTGATGGTTTAGTCGTACTATCTTTTCTTTTTGTGTTACCTCTTATCAATGTGTTATTTACTATAATAATGCTATTTGTTACAGAAAGAGCAACTTCATTTATAATTGAAGGATTTAATCCTAAAAAAGCAGTTACAGTTATTTCTAGTAAAAATGAAGTTATTAGTGACAGAATTAATAGTTTTACGGGGAGAGGTTCTACTTTATTAAATGGTAAAGGTGGTTACGGTAAGCATGAAACGAGTATGTTATACGTTGTTGTTCCTCAATCACAAGTAACAAGAGTGAAAAAATTGGTGAATGAAGAAGATGAAAACGCCTTTTTAGTCATTCATGATGTACGAGATGTGCTTGGAAATGGTTTTATCAACTTATCTTAAATGATGCTATTCTTTGAAATACGTTATTGAATTGTTTCGTTGATATCAGTATAAAAAACGTGTAAATTTTTGATTTTTGTTCTGCTTTGTCGATTTTTTATGAAATATCCTTTATGCTAATGATAAGAAGTATTTAGGGGGTAAAATAATGGCAATACCAAAAATCACGACATTTTTAATGTTTAACGGCAACGCAGAAGAAGCAATAAATTTATATGTAAATACTTTTGAAGATGCTGAAATATTAGCATTGGTCCGTTATAGTGAAAGTGATAATGAACCCACTGGGGCCGTGCAACATGCAATTTTTAGGTTGAAAGACCAAGTATTCATGGCAATTGACAACATGAATGGCGTAGATATTGAAATGAACCCAGCTATGTCATTATATGTTACTGTTGATAGCCCAATTGAAATGGAAAGATTATTTAATAAATTGAAAAGTGGTGGTGCAATATTAATGCCTAAAACAGCAATGCCACCATTTAGAGAATTTGCGTGGATACAAGACAAATTTGGTGTGAATTTCCAATTGGCACTCCCAGAAAGTAATTAATTATAAATATAAGTGAATAAATTATTTTATAAAAATAGTCTTATCATCTATAAGATTTAGTAATGTGCTGATGCTCGGGGGAATAGTATGAGTGACTATAGGCGCGAACCATACCCAGGCATGCACGCACGATCAAAATCATGAAATTTTTATATAAAAAAGGACTAATCCATTTTTTAATACGGATTAGTCCTTTATTTTGAGAATGGGAATTTATATCCCAGCCTCATTTTGCTATTTAACTTTTAATTGTTGAATGTGATCATAATCTGGGGTAGCATAAAGTGTTTTTTGATTGTCGTATGTTACAAAACCAGGCTTAGCACCTGAAGGTTTGTGTACATGTTTAATTTCAGTGTAATCAACTGGTACTTGTGCAGAACTACCAGCTTTTGAAAAGTACGCTGACAACATTGCAGCCTCTTTAATTGTCTCTTCACTTGGCTCATCGCTTAGAATGACAACGTGTGAACCAGGGATATCTTTAGTGTGGAACCAAAGATGATGTTTTTTAGCTTGTTTATTAGTTAAATAATCGTTTTGCTTATTATTTTTACCAACCAAGATTGTATCGCCATCTGTAGATGTGTATGCTTGGATTTGCATCGTCTGTTTCTTTTTCTTCTTACTTTGTTTACGTTGCTTCATAAATCCTTGATCGGCTAACTCGTCACGAATATCATCAATTTCATCAACAGAAATATGGGCAAGTTGTTGCTCGATACTTTCAAAGTAGTCAATATTTTCTTTAGTTAATTGGATTTGATGTTGTAATTCGTGTTCACGCGTTTTTAATTTATTATACTTTTTATAATAATTTTGTGCGTTAACAGCAGGTGATTTTGTAGGATTAAGTGGTATTGTCACTTCCTCGCCATTATAATAATTAAGCGCAGTAAGTGATTCATCACCCTGTTCAATACGATAGATATTAGCAGTTATAAGTTCACCAAATAATTGTTGCTGCTCTTTTTCTTTGGTACCTTCACGTTCATCTATTAACTTACTTAATTTGTTTTGAGACTTGTGAAGTTGTTGTTGAACAAATTTTACTAAGTCGTTGGCACGTTGTTTAACACGTTCTCTTTCTCCACGCGCATCATAATAGCGATCTAATAAATCATGAAGTGAGTCGTAAAGTACTATGTCATCATAGAACTGGTCTAATTTCATGAAATAGAAATCTTCTTTTCCAGATTCGTGATTTTTATGGAAAACAGGCGTTGGCTCGCCTTGGATTTCTGCGAGTACTTCATCAAAAGCTTCCGGTAAAGTTTGCGTCGTCATAAATTGTCTACGGTTTGCAATCTCATTAGTTATGAGCGGGCTAAAACCTTCGAAATGATTAAGCAATTGTCTCGCTATTTTTCCGCTATTAAAATCGATATATTTTAACGCTTCAACTCCAGAAATTTCAAAAGGATTAATTTTATTTTGAGTTGGGGGCGCTTCATATTGAAAGCCAGGCATAACTGTACGATATTGATTAGTATTTGGTGTTAAATGCTTAAATCCTTCAATAATCTTACGATTGTCATCTACTAATATTAAATTACTATGTTTGCCCATAATTTCTAAAATAATTGTACGGTAAATTGTATCACCGATTTCATCTTTACTTTGAACATCTATCTCTACACGTCTATCATTACCAATTTGTCTTACTGCTTTAACAATACCACCTTCGATGTGTTTACGAAAAACACGAGCAAACATTGGTGGATCAAATGGATTATCATATTTTTTATTTGTTAAATGCATTCTAGTAAAACTAGGATGGATAGAAAGTAGAAGCTGATGATTTTTACGATTTTGTCGAATAACGATTAACATCGTATCGTTTTCGGGTTGATTTATTTTGTGAATTCTTCCATCTACAAGAAATTGAAGAGATTCCACTATTTTTTTAGTGAATAAACCATCATATGCCATTACTATCAGCCACCTTATTTTTAGTCATTCATCATATTGTAACATGGCAATAAGAAATCTTCATGGTCAAAGTTTGTCCTTTCCTATGCTATACAACTAATTAGAGATTGTGGTATCATTGTCTAATAATAGTAGAACAGTTTAGAGAGGTAGTAAGTCATGGAAAATGAGAAAGGTTTGTTGATTGTACTATCTGGACCTTCTGGCGTTGGAAAAGGTACAGTTAGAAAAAAAATATTTGATGACCCGTCCACATCTTATAAGTATTCTATTTCGATGACAACACGTGACAAGCGTGAAGGTGAAGTCGATGGCGTTGATTATTTCTTCAAAGCTAAATCAGAATTTGAAGAATTGATTAAGCAAGATCAATTTATAGAATATGCTGAGTTTGTAGGGAATTATTATGGGACACCTGTGCAATATGTTAAAGACACAATGGATCAAGGTAATGATGTGTTTTTAGAAATTGAAGTAGAAGGTGCTAAACAAGTGCGCAAAAAATTCCCGGATGCACTATTTATTTTTCTTGCGCCACCAAGTTTAGATCATTTACGTGAACGACTCGTGGGTCGTGGCACAGAATCCAGTGAGAAGATTCAAAGCCGAGTGCATGAAGCGCGTCGAGAAGTTGAAATGATGAACTTGTATGATTATGTTGTTGTGAATGATGAAGTAGACTTAGCAAAACAACGCATTCAATCGATAGTAGAAGCTGAGCACTTGAAGAGGGAACGTATTGAAGCAAAATACAGAAAAATGATACTGGAGGCAAAAAAATAATGTTACAACCACCATTAAACCAATTAACAGATAAAATAAACTCAAAATACTTAGTAGCAACTACTGCTGCAAAACGTGCACGTGAATTGGATGAAAAACCTGAAACTGCATTATTAAATAAATATATTTCAAAAAAACCTGTAGGTAAAGCCTTAGAAGAAATTGCTGACGGTGAAGTTTTTCCTGACGAACTATTCCTAAAATCTTTCTAAAAAAATAATAAACTTGAGATATAGTATAGAACCTATGCGTTTTTGAAAGTGGAATTTTAAAGTGAGCCTGAGACATCAACAAATGTCTCAGGCTTTTTAATTATAAAGACCACGCTTTAAACAAAGCACTGCGCGTATTCTTATACATGAGTAAGGGTTTAAAATGATATCTTCAATTAAAAATTTTTAACTATGAATCATACTTTTCAGGGTGAGACCAAGAAATCATTTTTAGAAAAATAAGATTTCCGTCTTACTCTTTTTAATTTAGTTATTAATTTGTGTATAATGATGAGTAATCAAAGTATTCTTAAAAGCTTAAATCATTAAACTTAATTTGGGCTTACACAAAAATGTTGACTTAAAAAGTCATATTTAATTCATTTGAAGGAGAATGACAATAATATGAAACGAATATTACTCGCTGTTACAGGTGGTATTGCGGCATATAAAGCTATCGATTTAACTAGTAAATTAACACAAGCAAATTATGATGTAAGAGTAATGCTTACTGATCATGCGCAAGAGTTTGTTACACCATTAGCGTTTCAAGCAATTGGTAGAAATCCAGTTTATACAAGTACTTTTAAAGAACAAAACCCCGAGGAAATACAACATGTTGCGCTAGGAGATTGGGCGGATGCTATTGTTGTTGCTCCTGCTACTGCAAATACAATCGCCAAATTAGCTAATGGCATTGCTGATGACATGGTAACCTCTACATTGTTAGCTACTGAAACACCAAAATTCATTGCACCTGCTATGAATGTTCATATGTATGAAAATCGCAGAACACAACAAAATTTAGCTACTTTGAGTTCAGATGGATATTACTTCCTTGAACCAGGTGAAGGCTTTTTGGCATGTGGTTATGTTGCAAAAGGAAGAATGGAAGAACCTTTACAAATCGTAGAGCGATTGAATCAATATTTTAATGAAGCGATCCAAAATCCGATTTATAAAAACAGCCGTTTTGAAGGAAAATACGCATTAGTTACTGCTGGTCCTACAGTCGAAGAACTCGATCCTGTGCGTTATTTATCTAACCGTGCTTCAGGTAAAATTGGTTATGCTTTAGCAGAATCACTTAGCAAACGTGGCGCTATAGTTACACTCGTTACGGGACCAACTCATTTAACACCGCCAGCAAATGTAGAAGTAGTCCAAGTTCAAAGTGCGGAAGACATGTTTCATGCAGTAAAAGAACGTTTCGAGAATCAAGACATTGTGTTTAAAGCAGCAGCAGTATCAGACTACGCACCTGTCAATACACTTGAACATAAATTGAAAAAACAAGAAGGTACGCTGTCAGTTTCATTTAAACGTACACCTGATATCTTAAAGTATTTAGGTGAGCATAAAACACATCAATTTTTAGTGGGATTTGCAGCAGAAACTCAAAATATAGCTGAATATGCTCAAAAGAAACTAAAAAATAAAAATGCGGATGTAGTCATTGCAAATAATGTAGGGGATAGAACCATAGGTTTTAGTTCGGATGATAATGACTACACAATGTACTATAAAACGGGCGACACGGCAGCGTTAGGGAAACATAAAAAAGTCGAATTAGCGGAGCACATACTGAATAGTTTAGAAACAAGGTGGCAATAATATGATAGCTAAGGTAATTGTTGATATACCTTCCAAGAGCGTTGACTTTACGTTTGACTATATAATTCCTACGAGATTACAGTCAATGGTTCAGGTAGGTATGCGAGTTATTGTTCCATTTGGTCCAAGAACCATTCAAGGTTATGTTATGCAAGTTATGGATAAACCTGATGGCAATATAGATATCGCAAAATTAAAAGAAATTAAAGAAATACAAGATATCAAACCAGAATTAACAGAAGAACTCATCCAATTAACTGAATGGTATAATAATTACTTCGTTACTAAACGAATTTCAATGTTAGAGGTAATGTTGCCAAGTGCTATAAAGGCAAAATATACAAAAGTATTTTCAATTGTAGATGCTGACGCAGTTCCAGAAGAACTTAAAGTTAAGTTCGATAAGGATGGCCAGTATCCTTATAAAGAAGCTCAATATAATGATGACTTAGGCCAAATAGTACCGTTACTCAAGCAAGGTGTCGTATCGGAAATGACGCTTTTATCTCAAAATGTTAGTAAAAAGAAACAACGTGCCGTAAGTATAATCGAAGGCTTCGACTATGATAGCGTCTTAAATTCATTGGAAAAATCTAAAAAACAGTACGAGCTCTATGCTTATTTGTTAGATGAGCGTCATCATACGGTACTATTAAAAGATTTAGAAGAGATGGGTTTTTCTAAATCAAGTATTGATACTTTAATGCGTAAAGGTTTTGTAGAAAAGTATGATGCCATTGTTGAACGTGATCCATTTGAAACACGCGTTTTTGAACAAGATCAAAAACAACAACTTACTGATGACCAACAAGAGGCTTATAAATCTATACTTGAAAGTATTCAAGCGCATCGACAACGTACTTATTTACTTCATGGTGTCACTGGGTCAGGAAAGACAGAAGTTTATCTACAAACGATTGAAGAAGTTTTGAAATTAGGAAGACAAGCGATGATGTTAGTGCCAGAAATTGCTTTGACACCTCAAATGGTCTTAAGGTTTAAAAGAAGATTCGGTGACGAAGTAGCGGTATTACATTCTGGTTTGTCCAAAGGTGAACGCTATGATGAATGGCAGAAAATAAGAGATGGTAAAGCGAGTGTAAGTGTAGGTGCAAGGTCGAGTGTTTTCGCTCCATTTAAAAACTTAGGGATGATTATAATTGATGAAGAACATGAGTCTTCATATAAACAAGAAGATTACCCTAGGTATCAGGCTAGAGATATAGCTCAATGGCGAAGTCAATATCATCAATGTCCATTAATTCTAGGGAGTGCGACACCAAGTCTTGAAACTTACGCGAGAGCAGAAAAAGGCGTCTATGAATTGTTGTCACTACCCAATAGAGTCAATCAACAAGCATTACCAGAAATTGAAATTGTCGATATGAGAACTGAACTTAGTTCAGGTAATCGGTCAATGTTTTCAGAGCAATTACGTAAAGCTATACAACAAAGATTAGATAAAAAAGAACAAATCGTATTATTTCTAAATCGACGGGGATATGCTTCATTTATGTTATGTAGGGATTGTGGCCATGTGCCTCAATGTCCAAACTGTGATATCTCTCTTACTTATCATAAATCAACAGATCAACTCAAATGTCATTACTGTGGACATCAAGAAGTGCCACCCAATAAATGCCCGAACTGTGAAAGTGAGCATATTAGACAAGTAGGTACAGGAACGCAACGAGTGGAAGAGTTATTACAAGAGGCGTTCCAAGAAGCACGTATTATACGTATGGATGTGGATACAACTTCAAGAAAAGGCGCACATGAAAAACTTTTAGATGATTTTGGAGCAGGTAAAGGAGATATTTTACTAGGCACACAAATGATTGCTAAAGGCTTAGATTTCCCTAATATTACATTAGTAGGCGTTTTAAATGCTGATACCATGTTAAATCTTCCGGATTTTAGAGCTAGTGAAAGAACGTATCAGTTATTAACTCAAGTTTCCGGTCGAGCTGGTAGACATGAAAAAGAAGGCGAAGTTATCATTCAGACATATAATCCAGAACACTATGCTATAAAAGATGTTCAAGCTAACGATTATACAGCTTTTTTTAATAAGGAAATGAATTATCGTAAAATGGGTAAATATCCTCCCTATTTCTTTTTAATCAACTTCACGATTGCTCATAAAGAGATGAAAAAAGTTATGGAAGCATCGAAACATATTCATAAAATTTTGTTACAACATTTAACGGATAAAGCATTAGTACTTGGGCCATCGCCAGCAGCTTTATCTCGTATCAACAATGAATACCGTTTTCAAATTTTAGTGAAATATAAAAGTGAACCTGCATTACATGAGGCACTAAAATACTTAGACGATTATTATCATGATCAATACTTGAAAGAAAAACTATCTTTAAAGATAGACATAAATCCTCAAATGATGATGTGATTTTATTGAAACCCGAAAAATAATGTAATGCTTAAAGTAGATAATCAATTAGACAAGTAGCTAGTTTGGATAAAATATCCATATGTTACTTGTTTTTTTGTATAATTCGGTCTAAAACATTAAAATATTTATAAAAAACATAAGAAATATATAATTTAATAATATTTACAAAAAATAATCAATTTTAACTTTGCATTTAATGATAAATGAAGTTATATTAAAGAGTAAGGAGTACTAAAATTGCAGACAAGTTGATATAGGCCTGTAGCAAAAAGAAGTAAAGTATACTTTCTGGGGGGAAGTTGGTTTTTAAAATTGATGTTAAAGGAGTTGTGCTTATGAGTTTGCTTAGCAATAGAGAAGCGGTTGGCTTAAGCGTAGTGGAATTATCAAATCGTATTACATCATTATATAATACGTCACTTAGTCTTGAAATGATTGAATTGATAGAGGAGAAAAAAACGAAATTAAATCATCAAGATGCGCAAATATTAGCAGAATTTTTTAATACAACTTCAGAGGATGTATATTAGATAAACAATATTATATAGTTCTAAATAGGATACAGTCACATAACTATTTAAGGATATTAAGAATCAAAGGGGTAAATACATATGAAATATAACGAATTCAATCAACCTATTGGTGAGAAAGTCGATGATTTTCAAGTACCTATTCTGCCGAATGCGTTATCTATAGAAGGGCGATATTGTCGTTTAGAAAAGTTGAAACCAAAACATAGCGAAGGCTTATATGCCCATTTTAGTACGGTTGAGGATTTACCTAATTGGACTTATTTGCCAGATGAGCAACCTCAAAATTTAGAAGCGTTTCAAGTGTACCTAAATAAAAAAGTTGAAACTAAAGATCCGTATTTTTTTGCTATTATTGATAAGCAAACAGAACAAGCAGTGGGTATCATTGCTTTGCTTAGAATTGATCAGTCAAATGGCTCTATCGAAGTTGGTCATATTCATTATGCTAATATTTTAAAACGAACACGTATTGCAACTGAGGTTCAATTTTTACTAGCTAGGTATGTTTTCGAAACGCTAGGCTATAGAAGATATGAATGGAAGTGCGATGCACATAATGAACCTTCTATTAAAGCTGCAAAACGTTTAGGCTTTAAATATGAAGGTGTTTTTCGAAATCATAAAGTTTATAAAGCACGCAATCGAGATACCTGTTGGTTATCCATCATTGATAGCGAATGGCCCAAATATAAACAACAATATGAAAAGTGGTTAGATGAGAATAATTTTGATGAATTAGGTAATCAAATTCATCGCTTATCTATCTAATATTAATCTTTAATATAAAATATGAAAATCAATCAATTTTTATGGAATGAATTTATCGAATTGTGATAAAATCATTCCTTTTTTTTATTAAAAAAAATAAGGACAAATAACTTAATACTCGCATTGAAAAGGGATACAACAATGCAAATTTATGCGATATATTAAAATCCTAAATTTGAATGTATGATGCAATTTCCATTAAAATAAGTTATAATGATATGATGAATTTTTATGAGGAGATATAACTATGACAATTAAGCAGCTTGTAACAAGCAAACACCCAATACTTAAAAAGACGATACCAAGCGTAACTCAATTTGATAAACGATTAGAGCAACTGTTGTTAGATTTAGAAGATACGATGTATGATGTTGAAGCATCTGCAATTTGTGCACCCCAAATAGGTATTGAACAAAAAGTAGCTATTATAGATATGGAAATAGATGGTTTGTTACAACTGATTAATCCTCAATTAGTAAGTGAATCTGAAGAAAAAGTGACAGATTTAGAAGGTTCTATTAGTATGCCCGATGTATTCGCTGAAGTAACTAGAAGTAAAATGATTGTGGTTAAAAGTAATGATAAGCATGGTAATGAAGTAGAAATGACAGCATACGATGATATTGCTAGAATGATTTTACATATGATTGATCATTTTGATGGCATATTATTTACAGAACGTGCAGAGCGTATTTTAGACGAAGCTGAGATGGAGGCGTATTTTGACAATGAGTAAAATTATCTTTATGGGAACACCTGATTTTTCAACAAAAGTATTAGAAATGTTAATTGCTGAACATAATGTGATTGCTGTTGTAACACAACCAGATAGACCAGTAGGTAGAAAGAGAACATTAACACCACCGCCTGTTAAAGAAGTGGCGACAAAACATGGATTACCGGTGTATCAACCAGAAAAATTAGCTCAATCAGAAGATTTAGAAAAACTTATTGCTTTAGATGCAGATTTAATTGTCACAGCAGCTTTCGGTCAAATTTTACCGGAATCATTATTAAATGCTCCTAAGTTAGGAGCAATCAATGTACATGCGTCATTATTACCAAAATACAGAGGTGGAGCACCAATACATCAAGCAATTATAGATGGTCAAAAAGAAACAGGTATTTCTATTATGTATATGGTTAAAAAATTAGATGCAGGAGATATCATCTCTCAACGTGCAATTGCAATAGCAGAGCAAGATGATGTCGGCTCAATGCATGATAAATTAAGTTTCTTAGGTGCAGATTTATTAAAAGAGACATTACCTTCAATTATAAATGGAACAAATCAGCGTATAGAACAAAATGAAGACGAAGCAACATTTGCATCAAACATTAGCCGTGATCAAGAAAAAATAGATTGGTCTCAGTCAGCCGAATCAATATACAATCATATAAGAGGTCTTTCACCTTGGCCAGTCGCATATACAAAAATGGACGATGGTAACTTAAAAATATATGCTAGTCGTATTGAACAGGGTAAGACGGGAGAACCTGGAACAATTATAGAAACAACGAAAAAAGCAATTATTGTTGCTACAGGTTCTGACGATGCTATCGCATTAACAGATATACAAGTTGCAGGTAAAAAACGTATGTTAGCTGCAAACTATTTAAGCGGAGTACAAACTGCGCTTGTTGGGAAGGTACTATCATGACAATAGATACAAATGTAAGATTCTTAGCATTTGAAACAATCCAAGATATTATAAATGATAAAGCTTACAGTAATATTATTATTAACGAAGTATTATCAAATAATGAATTAAACAGAGCAGACAAAAGTTTGTTTACAGAACTTGTATATGGCACATTGAAAAGAAAATATACATTAGATTATTTATTAAAACCATTTGTACAGACAAAACTTAAAGGTTGGGTAAGACAACTACTTTGGATGAGTATTTACCAATATGCTTACTTAGACAAAATTCCTGAACATGCTATCATCCACGAAGCGGTAGAAATCGCTAAATATAAAGGTGGACCACATAATGGAAACGTAGTTAATGGTATTTTAAGAAACATGATGCGTAGTGAATTGCCAGACTTTACGGAAATTACAGATGACAAGAAACGAATTGCTATTGAATATAGCTTGCCTAAATGGTTAGTCGATCACTGGGTTACACATCTTGGCTTAGAAAAGACAGAAGAGATTGCGCAATCTTTCTTAGATAAAGTATCAACAACTGTGCGTGTGAATCTAACGAGAATTACTGTTGATGAAGCAATAAGAAGATTAACAGATGATGATTATATTGTAGAACTAGATAAAGAAATTGATACATGTCTGCATATTAGTGGTAAGCCAATTATTGAATCTAGACTATTTAAAGATGGACTCGTGTCTATTCAGGATAAAAGTTCGATGTTCGTTGGTGAGATTATGTCATTAACAGAAGGCGACAATGTACTTGACGCATGTAGTGCACCAGGTGGCAAAGCTTGTCATATAGCTGAAATGTTAAACGGTACAGGTCATGTTGATGCGACTGATATTCACGAACACAAAATTGATTTAATTGATTTCAATATTAAAAAATTACGTTTATCTAACATTTCTGCTTTTGAACACGATGCAACTGAAAAATATGATAAAGTGTATGATAAGATTTTAGTTGATGCACCATGTAGCGGATTAGGTGTGTTAAGACACAAGCCTGAAATTAAATACGAGCAATCACAGCATTCAATTCAGTCATTAGTTGAAATTCAATTAGAAATTTTGAATAATGTAAAAGATAGCGTGAAACCAGGTGGCACAATTATTTATTCAACTTGTACGATTGAACAAATGGAAAATGAAAACGTAATATATACGTTCTTAAAAGCGAATAAAGATTTTGAATTCGATGCTTTTGAACACCCAATAACTGGAGAAAAAGTGAAGACAATGCAAGTTCTACCTCAAGATTTTAACTCTGATGGCTTTTTCATTACTAGGATAAAAAGAAAGGAAACTTAATAAATGATAACTACAGAAAAGAAAAAAAAGAATAAATTTCTTCCCGATTTTGAAAAGCAATCAATTTATTCACTAAGATACGATGAGATGCAAGAATGGTTAGTTAGTAATGGTCAACAAAAATTCAGAGCAAAACAAATTTTTGAATGGTTATATGAAAAACGCGTTAATAATATTGATGAAATGTCAAATCTATCAAAAGAATTACGTGAAGTTTTAAAAGCCAGTTTTACTATGACTACAATGACTACAGTGGTTAAACAAGAAAGTAAAGATGGTACAATTAAGTTCCTTTTCGAACTACAAGATGGTTATACGATTGAAACAGTATTGATGAGACATGAATATGGAAATTCAGTATGTGTAACAACACAAGTTGGCTGTCGTATTGGCTGTACGTTCTGTGCCTCTACATTAGGTGGTTTAAAACGTAACTTAGAAGCGGGCGAAATCGTTTCACAAGTATTAACAGTACAAAAGGCATTAGACGAAACAGAGGAACGTGTATCTCAAATTGTAATTATGGGTATCGGCGAACCATTTGAAAACTATGATGAAATGATGGATTTCTTGAAGATTGTTAATGACGATAACGGTTTAAATATTGGTGCGCGTCATATTACAGTTTCTACTTCAGGTATTATTCCACGTATTTATGATTTTGCTGATGAAGATATTCAAATTAACTTTGCAGTTAGCTTGCACGGTGCAAACGATGAAGTTCGTTCACGATTGATGCCAATTAATAGAGCTTATAATGTTGAAAAATTAATGGAAGCAATTAATTATTATCAAGAAAAAACAAACAGACGTATTACATTTGAGTATGGTTTATTTGGCGGTGTAAATGACCAAATAGAACATGCTAGGGAACTTGCGCATTTAATACAAAAATTAAATTGCCATGTTAACTTGATTCCAGTAAATCACGTACCGGAAAGAAATTACGTTAAAACTCCGAAAGAGGATATCTTTAAGTTCGAAAAAGAGTTAAAACGATTAGGTATCAATGCAACAATTAGACGTGAACAAGGTGCAGATATCGATGCTGCATGTGGACAACTAAGAGCTAAGGAACGAAAAGTAGAAACGAGGTAGAGACATGCTAAATGCACAATTTTTTACTGACACAGGACAATATCGTGATAAAAACGAAGATGCTGGTGGCGTTTTTTACAATCGTACAGAACAACAATTATTAGTGCTTTGTGATGGCATGGGAGGTCATTTAGCAGGTGAAGTAGCTAGCCAGTTCGTAACAAGAGAGTTACAGCAAAGATTTGAAGAAGAAAATTTAATCGAGGCAGATCAAGCTGAAACTTGGTTGAAAACAACTTTAAAAGCTATTAACCGTGAACTCTATGACAAATCAGTAGAAAACCCAGAATACCAAGGTATGGGTACAACTTGTGTTTGTGCTTTAGTATTTGATAATTATGTGGTCGTTGCAAATATTGGAGATTCACGTGCCTATTTAGTCAATAGTAGAGAGATTGAGCAAATTACAAATGATCATTCTTTCGTGAATCACCTTGTTATGATTGGACAAATCAGTGCTGAAGAAGCATATACGCATCCACAACGTAATATCATTACAAAAGTAATGGGCACAGATAGATTGGTGACACCAGATATTTTTGTGAAAAAGACAAAGTTTTATGACTATCTCATGTTGAACTCTGATGGTTTAACAGATTTTGTACGTAATCATAAAATTCAAGAAGCATTGCTCCAAGACAACGAATTAGAAACACAAGGTCAATATTTAATTGAACTTGCATTAACAGAAGGTACGAATGATAATGTGAGTTTAGTTTTGGCTGAGGTCGAAGGTGATAAAGTATGATAGGCAAAATAATTAATGAGCGTTACAAAGTAACTAAAAAACTTGGTGGCGGTGGAATGAGCAGAGTCTATCTTGCTGAAGACTCGATCCTCAAACGAAGTGTCGCAATTAAAGCTATAAGAATTCCTCCAGGTGAAAAAGAAGAAGCAATTAAAAGATTTGAGCGAGAAGTACATAATTTAACGCAATTATCCCATAATAATATTGTTAATGTCTTTGATGTTACAGAAGATGATGAAAACTTCTATTTAGTTATGGAATATATTGAAGGTTTAACATTATCGGAATACATTCAAAAGAATCATCCATTAGATGTAGACACAATATTAAATTTTATAAATCAAATTATCAATGGTATTAAACACGCTCATGATACAAAAATTGTGCACAGAGATATTAAGCCGCAAAATATTTTAGTGGATAAAGATGAAACATTAAAAATATTGGATTTTGGTATAGCTAAAGCATTAAGTGAAACAACAATGACAGAAACAAATCATGTGTTAGGTACTGTCCAATATCTATCTCCAGAACAAGCACGTGGAGATATTACAGATAATGGCACAGATATCTATTCAATGGGTGTTGTATTATATGAAATGCTTATTGGTAAACCGCCATTTTCTGGAGAAACAGCTGTCAGTATTGCTATAAAGCATATTCAAGATCCTATGCCTAATGTAACTGATGAACGTTCAGATATTCGTCAAGCTTTAAGCAATGTTGTACTAAAAGCAACTGAAAAAGACAAGATGGAGCGTTACCAATCAGTAAGAGAAATGCAAAATGATTTAGAAACTGTTATGTCAGATGAACGTGCATCAGAAGACAGATATCAATCTTCTATCACGAGTACTAAAACAGTACCGATAAATAAATCAGAAATTGCTAATCAAACACGCGAAGAAGACAAAGGGAAGAGCATTAGTGAGACAATGCAAATTCCTATTGTCAATCAACAACAATTTCAATCCAGTGAAGAACATATCTATGCAGTTCCTAGAAAGAAACGTTCTAAGAAAAAGAAATTTTTATATACTTTAATTATTGTTTTGTTGTTATTTGGTCTGTTTAGCTTTATGGCTATGGGTATGTTTGGTAACAAATATTTAGAAACGCCAGATATAACTGGGAAAACTGAAAAAGAAGCCGAACATATTTTAAAAGAACATAAATTACAAATGGGTAAAACTACTCGTGAGTATAGTGATAAATACCCTGAAAATAAAATAATAAAAACGAAGCCCGAAAAAGGCGAACGACTAGAGCAAAACAGTAAAGTTGATATTGTGATGTCTAAAGGACCACAATTAGCTGAAATGCCAAGTTTATATGGTATGTCAAAATCTGAAGCAATCAGTAAACTGGAAGATTTAGGTATAAAAGATACTAAAGTTAAACAATCTTATACCAAACAAAATGTAGCTAAAGGTTTAATTGAATCACAAAACATTTCACCTGGTGATAAAGTGAAAGTTAATAACAGTAATATTGAATTAATTGAGTCATTAGGAACCAAACAAGTTTATGTTGATGATTATGAAAATAAATCCTTTAAAACTGCTAAAGAAGACTTAGAATCTAAAGGCTTTAAAGTAGAAGTTTCAGAAGAAAGAAATGATGATAAAGTCAAAAAAGATGACGTTATTAGCCAGTCACCAAAAGGTGAGGAAGTAGATGAAGGTTCTACGATATCCTTTGTCGTATCTAAAGGTAAAGAAGAGACTAAAGAAGAACCTAAGGATGACGCTAAAGACAAAGATAAAGATAAAGGCGATTCTAAAGATGAAGAAGCTGCAACGAAAGAATATACTGAAACATACCAAGTGCAATATACTGGTGATGACGATAAAAGCCAAGAAGTGAAAGTATATATCAGAGATAAAGATGACCAAGGGTCATCAGCAGCACAGACTTATAAGATTAAAGAAAACAAGACTATTAAGATACCGATGACAATTGAAAAAGGTAAGACGGCTGGTTTTACTATTCGAGTTGATGATAAGGTTGTTGCTGATAAAGATATTCCTTATGATTTTTAGCGAAAATCTTGCGAACCGAATGAGAGAACGAGTTTAGTGTGGCTAACAAATTAAACGCCAATGTAATCATTTAATTGACTACATTGGTGTTTTGTATATCAATTAAAGTGAATTATGGAGAAGGTATAAGTCTTTAAAGTAAATTTTTATACTAATCACTAATTTTTTATTCAAAATAAACTCAAATCATATTTAAATTAAAAAGGCTTTGCTATAATGTAAAGAGTAAAAGTAATTATAAGAGAGGTGCCTAAGTGAAGACAGGACGCATCATAAAATCAATTAGTGGCGTATATCGTGTAGATGTAGATGGCGAAATGTATGACACCAAGCCGCGAGGACTATTTAGAAAAAATAAATTTTCTCCCATCGTCGGTGATGTAGTGGATTTTGAAGTTGAAAATGTAACAGAAGGTTATATTCAACATGTGCATGAAAGAAAAAACGAAATCAAAAGACCACCTGTAAGTAATGTTGATCATCTTATTTTAGTAATGAGTGCAGTAGAGCCTGATTTTTCTACACAATTACTAGATCGTTTTTTAGTTATCGCACACTCATATCACATGCGTCCACGCATACTTATAACTAAAAAAGATTTAACTTCAATTGAAATGCAACAAAAGGTGTCACAATTATTAAACGTTTATGAAGACATGGGTTATAAGACTCAATTCATTAGTATTAATGATGACATCGAAAATGTTTTTGCACAATGGGGTGATGGATTAGCCGTATTAAGTGGTCAATCCGGTGTTGGAAAATCTACATTGTTGAATAAATATTTTCCAGATTTAGATATTGAAACACAACATATTTCAAAAGCCCTTAATCGCGGTCGTCATACTACTAGACATGTAGAACTTTTTGAAAGAACACATGGATATATTGCAGATACGCCAGGGTTTAGCGCATTAGATTTTGACCATATTCAAAAAGATGAACTGAAAAATTATTTTATGGAAATTCATGAGTATGGAGAGTCATGTAAATTCAGAGATTGTAATCATATTAATGAACCTAAGTGCAATGTCAAAATTAAAGTGGAACAAGGAAATATTACTCAGTTTAGATATGATCATTATGTTCAACTATTTAATGAGATTGCAAATAGAAAGGAAAGATATTAATTGGCAAAACTTTATCCATCTTTATTATCAGCAGATTTTTTAAATTTACAACAGGAATTAAAGGAGTTAGAAGAAGCTGGCGTAGATGGTGTACATTTTGATGTTATGGATGGTCAATTTGTACCCAATATTTCAATTGGTATTCCAATTTTAGATGCTGTTAGAACGGGAACAGATTTACCTATTGATGTACATTTAATGATTGAGGAACCAGAAAAGTATGTAGAACTATTTGCAGCACATGGTGCAGATATGATTTCGGTTCATGTAGAGGCTACACCGCATATTCATCGTGTGATAGAACAAATTAAGAACGTAGATGTAAAGGCTGGCGTGGTGATAAACCCAGGGACACCAGTAGATGCAATTCTACCTATTATAAAAATGGTGGATTATGTATTAGTAATGACCGTGAATCCTGGTTTTGGGGGACAATCATTTATTGCTAATACGGTTGAGAAACTAGATCAATTATCTGAAATTAAACAAAGATTGAATTTAGATTTTGATATCGAAGTTGATGGTGGTATTAATGATAAGACAGTCCAAACCGTGATTGATCATGGCGCGAATATGTTAGTTGCAGGGTCATACTTCTTCAAACAAAATAATTATAAGTCAGTTACTAAAACACTGAAAGGTTGACATTAATGAAAGCCAATTTATTATGTGGTAATCGAAATTTACCTAAAGATATACTGGTTAATAGTGCTGATGCCGATTGGATTGGCATAGATAGAGGTACATTAATTTTGTTAGAAGCTGGTATCACACCGCAATTTGCAGTTGGTGATTTTGATTCAATTACACAAGAAGAGAAATCATTTATAGAGCGACAAATTGAAATAAATCCCTATAATTCAGAAAAAGATGATACAGATTTAGCATTAGGGATAGCTCAAGCGATACAGAGTGGATATAAAGAGATACATGTGTTTGGTGCTACAGGTGGTAGATTAGATCATTTTTTGGGTGCTTTACAAATATTGGAGAAACCTGAATATGTAGAAGAAGATATAGTTATAAAATTAATTGATCAGTCGAATGAAATTCAATTTTTAAAACGAGGACTATATCATATTGAAGCGAATGACTTGTACCCATATATTTCTTTTATTCCCGCTTCGTATCCAACAGTCATCACGTTAAAGTATTTTAAATATAATCTTTATAAAGAAACGCTTGAACAGGGGTCTACATTAACTATTTCTAATGAGATTACATCTTCGCATGGAGAAGTTGAGGTAATTGAAGGGAATGTATTAATGATTCGTAGTAGAGATTAATATCAGTCATTATACGTTGAGAAAATTGTTTAAAAATAAAAAAAACCAATCCTCCACATAAGGATTGGTTTTTTCGTGCATTATATTTATTAAACTCTAGTTACTTTACCAGATTTTAAAGCACGTGCAGAAACCCAAACTTTTTTAGGTTTTCCGTCTACAAGAATTCTAACTTTTTGAAGGTTAGCATTCCATCTTCTTTTAGAAGAATTTAAAGCGTGTGAACGATTGTTTCCAGTTGAAGCTTTACGACCTGTTACGAAACATTGTTTGCCCATGAAAGTACCTCCTTTAATAAATATAAATACACGTATCTACTACATACCTGAATAATGTACCATAAATAGAAAAATATAGCAATGTTATGAGAAATTTTTCTGATTTACATGACTTCTACTTTTGTTAGAAATAAATTATGGTATAATTGTAAACTGTGGATAAATATAGTATTTTATTATTAAACTCATCTTAAATAATTGTTTATTTACAGTTAGTTTCAGAACCATTAACTTTAGGAGGCAATTTTATGACGTTAGAAATCACAAATGATTATGGTAGCATAGATATTTCAAACGAAGTAATAGCATCAGTGGTGGGCAGTAAAGCAGTAGAATGTTATGGAATTGTAGGCATGGCTTCTAGACAACAAGTAAGAGACGGTATTGCCGAAATATTAGGGCATGAAAATTATTCTAAAGGCATTGTTGTAAGAGAAAACAATGGAGAGATTGATGTTGATATGTATACAATTGTCAGCTTCGGGACGAAAATATCAGAAGTTGCAAGCAATGTACAATCAACTGTGAAATATACATTAGAACAAACATTAAAAGTAAAAGTAAACTCAATAAATATATTTGTACAAGGTGTGCGCGTCAATAATGGCACGAAGAACTAGGAGGATATTACGCAATGGTTAGCAAAATAAATGGTAAATTATTTGCCGAAATGATTATACAAGGGGCACAAAATTTATCAAATCATGCAGATTTAGTCGATTCATTAAATGTATATCCAGTACCTGATGGAGACACAGGAACTAATATGAATTTGACTATGACATCTGGTAGAGAAGCAGTAGAAGAGAATTTGTCACAACATATAGGTGAACTAGGAAAGACATATTCTAAAGGTTTATTAATGGGTGCTAGAGGTAACTCTGGTGTAATACTATCTCAATTATTTAGAGGCTTTAGTAAAAATTTAGAAGATTATGACGAAATCAATGCACAACAATTTGCTGAAAGCTTTAGAGCTGGTGTAGATACAGCATATAAAGCAATTATGAAACCAGTAGAAGGTACAATCTTAACAGTAGCTAGAGATGCAGGAGATGCTGCAATGCGTAAAGCTGAAGAAACTGAAGATTGTATTGAGTTGATGACTTATATTTTAGAACAAGCAGAAATTTCACTTGAAAACACACCGAACTTATTACCAGTGTTAAAAGAAGTAGGAGTTGTTGATAGTGGTGGTAAAGGTTTGGTAGTGGTTTACGAAGGCTTCCTAAAAGCATTAAAAGGAGAAAAAGTATCCGCCCAATCACCAAAATTAGACAAAGATTCATTGGTAAATGAAGCGCATGATTTTCATGGTGTGATTAATACTGAAGACATTGAATATGGTTATTGTACTGAAATGATGGTTCGTTTTGGTAAAAATAAAAAAACTTTCGATGAACAAGAATTTAGAGAAGATATGAGTGCATTTGGTGATTCTTTATTAGTGATTAATGATGAAGAAATAGTTAAAGTACATGTACATACTGAAAAACCAGGTAATGTATTTAATTACGGTCAACAATATGGTGAATTAATTAAATTAAAAGTAGAAAATATGCGTGAACAACACAGAGAAGTTGTGAAAAAAGAGCAAAATAATCAACCTGTACCTCAAAGTGATGAAAATGAAACTGTTGAAACTGCTGTAATTGCTATATCAATGGGTAATGGCGTTTCTGAGTTATTTAAATCAATGGGCGCAACACATATGATTAGTGGTGGCCAAACTATGAACCCATCGACGGAAGACATAGTGAAAATGATTGAACAATCACAATGTAAACGCGCAATCATTTTACCAAACAATAAAAATATCCTTATGGCTAGTGAACAAGCAGCTGATATTGTTGAAGCAGAAGCGATTGTTATTCCAACAAAATCTATTCCTCAAGGCATTGCTGCATTATTTAACTATGATGCGTCTGATTCACTTGATGATAACAAATCTCGTATGGTTGAATCATTAGAAGCGGTTAATTCTGGTTCAGTTACTTATGCAGTTAGAGATACTAAAATAGATGGCGTTGAAATTAAAAAAGGCGCATTTATGGGCTTAGTAGAAGATAAAATTGTTACAAGTGAAGATAATGAGTTTGATACAGTTAAAGGCTTGCTTTCACAAATGATTGAAGAAGATAGTGAAATCATAACTATGATTGTTGGGGAAGATGCGAATGAAACTGTTACTGCCGAGATAGAAACATGGTTAGAGGAAACTTATCCAGATATTGAGCTAGATCAACATGATGGCCAACAACCTGTATATCAATATTTATTTTCAGTAGAATGATCGCCGAAATAGTAATTGATTTAAACGCAATGATATATAGATGTGACTAATAATTAAGCATCATTGTAAATAGGTTGTGTTGTCAAACAATGGTTTGAATATTGTTTTATTGTAGGATTTATATTAAATATTCTGATGTTTTGAGAGCGAGAGTACGAAATCAAATTTAGTTTTGATTTCTATTTCGCTCTCGTTTTTATGTAGTGATTTAATTTAATTATGCAAGTTTATATGAATTGCAGTCAATTATATTTTAAACTTAAAAAGAACAATACAACCAGTTTTGGTTTATAATGTCTAATGAACTTGTTATAATAAACTAGATGTTTGAGAATGTAAGCGCAACACTTTAGAAACATTAAAAACAAGAGTGGGGTATAATTATGAAATATAAAACAGTTTTCGATATAATTGGTCCAACAATGATAGGCCCGTCGTCATCTCATACAGCAGGGGCGGTAAGAATTGGATTGGTAGCAAGAGATTTATTTAACCAATTACCAAATCAAGTTGATATCTATTTGTATGGTTCATTTATGGAAACTTATAAAGGTCATGGCACAGATGTTGCACTTGTAGGTGGCTTATTAGGCTATGATACGGACGACGATAGAATACAGAAGAGTTTAGAGGCAGCAGAAACTGCAGGAATGAAAGTTAATTTTATAGAAATGGCTGAAGAAAGATCACATCCCAATACAGCTATTATAAATATGCGTAACGCTGAAAAGGAGATTTCGGTGGAAGGTGTGTCTATCGGTGGCGGTAAAATTGAAGTTGTAGCAATTAATGGCTTTAATATTGCAATCAGTGGGAATTACCCAGCATTACTTGTATTCCACAAGGATACATTTGGCACGATCGGTAAAGTAGCTAATATTCTAGGAGATTCAAGTATTAATGTGGGAAGTATGCAAGTATCGAGAAAAGAAAAAGGCGATCAAGCGTTAATGACTTGCGAGTTAGACGATGCTGTAAACAAAGATATTATAGAGAAAATTAAAAACGTCGATGGTGTAGTGACGGTTTCACTCATGGGAGACGCCTAACGGAGGTATTGCATGTTTAAAAGCGTGAAAGAATTAATAGAGATGTGTGAGGCACAAGATAAGAAAATTCATGAAATCATGTTAGAACAAGAGATGGAAGTGACAGGTTTATCTGAAGCTGATGTGTATGCACATATGGATAAAAATTTACAAACAATGGAAAATGCATTGGATGAAGGATTAGCGGGAGTAACATCAACGACGGGACTAACTGGTGGAGATGCTGTATTAATTAAAGAATATTTAAAAACAGGGAAATCATTATCAGGTGCAACGTTATTAGATGCAGTTAGTAAAGCAGTTGCAACAAACGAAGTCAACGCAGCGATGGGGAAAATTTGTGCAACGCCTACTGCAGGTTCAGCTGGTGTAGTGCCAGGAGTATTATTTGGCTTGAAACCTCGTCTTGAGCCCACACGTAAAGATATGCTTAACTTTTTATTAACCTCAGGTGCGTTTGGTTTCGTTGTAGCAAACAATGCATCAATTTCAGGTGCGGCTGGGGGTTGTCAAGCTGAAGTAGGCTCGGCAGCGGCTATGGCGGCAGGTGCAACAGTTGAACTTGCTGGAGGTACACCACAGCAATCAGCTGAAGCCTTTGCAATTTGTTTGAAAAATATGCTAGGTTTAGTATGTGATCCAGTTGCTGGTTTAGTAGAGGTTCCTTGCGTAAAAAGAAATGCTGCTGGTGCTTCTAATGCAATCGTATCTGCAGACATGGCATTGGCAGGTGTAACATCTAGAATACCGACAGATGAAGTGATAGAAGCAATGTATAAGATTGGCCAAACGATGCCATCTGCTTTACGTGAAACTGGTCGTGGAGGTTTAGCTGGTACACCTACAGGTCAGCGTCTAAAACAAGAAATATTTGGTGATTAATAATGTCAAAAGTCAATTTAATAGAAAATCCATTTCCGTTATCTCAAATTAAAGGTCTAGGACCTAAACGTTTAGCGGTGTTAAATGAATTGAATATTTATACCGTTGAAGATTTAATCTTATATCTACCGACACGTTACGAAGATAATACTGTAATTGACTTAAATGAAGCAGAAGACCAAGCGACAGTGACAGTGGTAGGCGAAATATATTCTACACCGACTGTCGCTTTTTTTGGTCGTAATAAATCTAAGTTAACAGTACATATCATGGTCAATAACATTGCAGTAAAGTGTACTTTTTTCAATCAGCCTTATTTGAAAAAGAAAATTGAACTACACGGCACGGTTACGGTGAAAGGTAAATGGGATAGAAGAAAGCAAGAAATTAATGGAAATAGAATGTTTTTCAATCAACAGGTTACAGAGTCTGCCCAATTCGAACCTGTGTATCGCATAAAAGAGGGCATTAAGCAAAAACCATTAAGAGATATGATACGTCAAGTATTAGATCAAGTATCTATTCATGAATGGTTATCAGCAGAGTTAAGAAAAAAATATAAGTTAGAATCATTAGAAAATACAATTAAAGCACTTCATTTTGCAACTGATAAAGCTTCATTACTAAAGGCGCGTAGAACGTATGCATTTACAGAGTTGTTTATGTTCGAACTAAGAATGCAATGGTTGAATAGGCTTGAGAAAACTTCGGATGAAGCTATTGAGGTTGATTATGATATCAATTTAGTTAAACATTTTATTGATAGTTTACCTTTTGAACTCACTGATGCCCAAAAACATAGCGTTAATGAAATCTTTCGTGATTTGAAGGCTCCAATACGTATGCATCGTTTACTCCAAGGTGATGTAGGCTCTGGGAAAACTGTTGTTGCAGCTATCTGCATGTATGCATTAAAAACAGCTGGTTTTCAATCGGCATTAATGGTTCCGACTGAAATTTTAGCAGAACAGCATGCTGAAAGTTTAGTAGATATATTTGGTGACAGGATGAATGTCGCGTTATTAACGGGTTCAGTAAAAGGTAAAAAGCGACGATTATTATTAGATCAATTAAATAATAATGAAATTGATTGTTTAATTGGAACACATGCATTGATTCAGGATGACGTGAAATTTAATAATGTTGGACTTGTTATTACTGATGAGCAACATCGTTTTGGTGTGAACCAACGACAACTACTTAGAGAAAAAGGTGCTATGACCAATGTACTATTCATGACAGCGACGCCAATTCCTAGAACCTTAGCTATTTCAGTATTTGGTGAAATGGATGTTTCATCAATTAAGCAGTTACCAAAAGGTAGAAAACCAATTATTACTTCATGGTCAAAACATGAAGCGTACGAAAGTGTTTTGAACCAAATGACTTCTGAATTGAAGAAAGGCCGTCAAGCCTACGTCATATGTCCATTGATTGAAAGCTCTGAACACCTAGAAGATGTTCAAAATGTGGTTGAATTATATGAATCATTACAAGCTTATTATGGTACTGACAAAGTGGGGTTATTACATGGTAAAATGCATTCCAATGAAAAAGATGAGGTTATGCAAAAATTTAGTAATCATGAAATAGATATTTTAGTTTCAACAACCGTTGTCGAGGTAGGGGTAAATGTACCAAACGCTACATTTATGATGATATACGATGCCGATCGTTTTGGATTATCTACATTACATCAGTTGAGAGGTCGTGTAGGTAGAAGTGAACATCAAAGTTACTGCGTATTGATTGCTTCGCCAAAAACCGAAACAGGTATAGAACGTATGAATATCATGACACAAACAACAGATGGTTTCGAACTCAGTGAACGAGATCTTGAAATGAGAGGTCCTGGAGATTTCTTCGGCGTAAAACAAAGTGGTTTGCCAGATTTCTTGGTCGCAAATGTCGTCGAGGACTATAAAATGTTAGAAGTTGCTAGAGATGAAGCGGCAGAATTAATTCAAACAGGAATATTTTTTGAGCCACAATACCAAACTTTAAGATCATTTATTGAGAAGAATTTGCTATATATGAGCTTCGATTAATAATAAGTAAAATTAAGGCACTTTCCAGTAAAATAAAATGACTTTGTCATTGTTTTACTGGAAAGTGCCTTGGTTTTTATGTCAACATAATGTGATATTAACATGCTAGTTTTGAGTTTGTTTTTTAAACTGACTCATCGTGTGTTTTCGGATGTTAACAATGATAAACACTTTTGAATTATTTCACACCAACATCATCCCATGCTTTTTCAATTGCTTTAGCTTCTTCGCTATTATCGCCATATAGTTTATCTGCCGCAACAGTAAGTGCTGTTTTAGCATCTGTAAATTGAGCATTTGGTGTTAAGTATTCTGTGAGGGCAAGATAATAAATTTGTTCTGCTTTGTCTTTCCCGATATCTGTGATTGTTAAATAAGCAGCCTTATTTGGTATACCGCTATTGGTATGAACACCGCCGTTATCTTCGCTGCCTTTTTGGTATTGATCCATGTGAGCTGGTTGGTTGTAATCTTCTGGGTTCTTCAGACTTCTTAAAGCATCGCCATCTTGGTCAGGCGTGTAAACATCTTCACCCATCAACCAATTATCTGGATCGACAAAATACCCAAATACATCAGAAAATGATTCATTTAATGCTCCTGGTTGATAGCTATATTCTAAGCCGGCAGTACGCTCTGTTACTGCATGTGTTAGTTCGTGCGCCACGACATCACTAGCACCTGATAGTTCTTTAAAGGTTTGGCCGTCGCCATCACCGTATATCATGTATTGTCCAGTCCACGCAGCATTGTTGAAATTCTTATCGTAATTGACAATAGAATTAATAGAGTCACCATTATCGTCATAGCTGTCTCTATCAAATGTATCTAAATAATAGTCATAAACTTCTTTTGCATTATAATGTGCATCAACACCAGCTCGTTGAGATTTTTTATTGAAGTTTGTACTATCATTAGTAATTGGCGCCATAGTATTTGTCGTATTATTAGCAGTTTGTGTATCAATTGTTGCATTACTAGATGTATCATGTAGCGTATATTGATTTTGTGATTGGGTTAAGTTAAGTGGTGATTTTACATCTCCATTAACACCAGTACCTTTTCCTTCAGTTGTTGCTTTTTGAAGTGTGTTTTGTTTTTTTATGATTTTACCTGTTGCTGCATCAACTTGAATCTTCCAATGTGCTACCTTAGGTGAAACATAATTCAATTCAATATTATAAACAAGTTTTTGTTTATCACTATTTATATCCAAATTGTTTTTACTAACGATGTCATAACCTTTGATATTTTTAACTTTTGCTTTTGATTTACCGATGGCTTTAAAAGCGTTTTTTTCAGCTTGAGCAGAAGTTATCTCGTTTGAATTTTTAACATTTATGTATGGTTCGTCAATATTACCATTGATTAATTTTACGTCGCCTTTTTTGTTTACATGTACCTTAAGTGTACTATCACTAGAAGTGATGTCATCAATTTTAGCCTTTAGAGTATAGTGTGTCACACCAGTTTTGTCTGTATTTTTATTTGCTACTTCATATTGTTTAAAGGCATTTTTATTAAAAGCTTCATTTTTAGTTTTGTTTGAGTCTTTTACCAAATCTTGTGCATGCTGATTTAGATATTGTTTTACATCTGTCTCATTTTGAATAGTTGAATTATCAGCCTTTTTAAAACTCTCAGGTTGTATACTATTACTTTCCTCAGCGTGAACGTTGCCTGATGTAATAGCTAAAATAGAACTAGCTAGTAGCGTGGTAGAAAAAATTTTCTTCATAATATCCTCCTAGAAATGTATGGTATAAAAAATAATTTTCTGATTATTTTAAATATATTTGAAATTTCAAATTATACGTATAGTTTATAATTAATTCAATAGGAAATAGCGAAAATAATTATTTATTTAAAATACATAAATAAATATTATGGATAACGTTTTTTGGAATTTAATATACATAAACATTTAAATAATGCTATTAATTATTGCGTTATTGTTCAATTCGAAGAGATTTTAGTAAGTTTATTTTAAATGAATTTGGAGGATTTAATGAATGATGACTATCATTGTTTACTAGCTGAAAAAGTACACTGATTTAGATATTATAAAAAATATGTACTTAAAAGTTATTAAATTCGAAGTTACGTATGTTTTTTGTTGAGCAATTGAAAAGGAAAGTGTTATGATATGTTAGGAGTGTTTAAGACTTGGTACTAAAAACATAGGAGTTTGAATGCGATGAAATTAAAAAAACAAGAGCGGCGTGACGCAATAAAAAAAGAGATAGCTAAAAATCCGTTTATTACAGATTTAGATTTAAGTACTTTATTTTCAGTAAGCATCCAAACAATAAGGTTGGATCGTACACACTTAAATATTCCTGAGTTAAGAACACGAATTAAATCTGTAGCTAGGAAAAACTATGAAAGTATCCGTTCTATTGAAGGAAATGAAATCATAGGTGACGTGATTAATGTAGAACCTGACAAATATGCCACTTCAATTATTAATATTGATGAAGAATCTGTCTTCACCAAAAATAAAATTGCGAGAGGGCACGTTCTATTTGCACAAGCAAACTCTTTATGTGTAGCACTTATACATAAATCAGTCGTATTAACAAGTGAAAGTAATGTTGTGTTTACAAAACCAGTGAAATTAAACGAAACGGTACGCGCTAATGCGCAAACCAGTGAAATAACAAATAAATATTATATTATAAAAGTCGAATCGTATGTTAAAGATACGGTTGTTTTTAAAGGAACATTTAAAATGTATTATACAAGTGAGGATGAACAAAATGGTTAAATTAGCGATTGATATGATGGGTGGAGATGACGCACCTGAAATCGTTTTGGAAGCTGTTGAAATGGCGGTTAACAAATTTGAAGACTTAGAAATCATTTTATTTGGTGATGAGTCAAAATGTACCCTAAAGCATGATCGTGTAGAAGTACGTCATTGTACAGAGTCTATAACTATGCATGATGAACCTGTTAGAGCGATTAAGCGTAAAAAAGATAGCTCAATGGTTCAAATGGCAGAAGCAGTGAAATCTGGAGAAGCAGATGGGTGTGTTTCTGCTGGAAACACAGGTGCTCTAATGTCAGCAGGGTTATTTATAGTCGGCCGTATCAAAGGTGTAGAGCGTCCAGCATTAGTTGTGACGTTGCCAACAGTTTCGGGCAAAGGTTTTGTGTTTATGGATGTTGGCGCAAATGCTGAAGCAAAGGCAGAACATTTATTGCAATATGCTCAACTTGGTAATATTTATGCACAAAAGATTAGAGGTATTTCACAACCTTCAGTAAGTTTATTGAATATTGGTACTGAAGCAGCCAAAGGCAATACATTGACCAAAAAGGCTTATCATTTAATGGAAACACAAAATGACTTTCATTTTACAGGTAACGTAGAAGCTAAAGGATTGATGAATGATGCTGCTGATGTTGTAGTGACTGATGGTTATACCGGTAATATGATTTTGAAAAATTTAGAAGGTGTAGCTAAAGCGATGGGTAAAATGTTTAAGACAACACTTTTAAGCAGTTTGAAAAATAAAGTTGCAGCACTAATTTTGAAAAAAGATCTAAAAGGATTAATGACGAAAATGGATTACGCTGAGTATGGTGGATCTGTATTATTAGGCCTGAACGGCACGGTAGTGAAAGCGCATGGTAGTTCTAGTGCTAAAGCATTTTATTCAGCGATTCGTCAGGCGAAAATTGCCGGTGAACAAAAAATTGTTGAAACTATGAAAGAAACGGTGGGTACACAAGATGAGTAAAACAGCGATAATATTTCCAGGCCAAGGTTCACAAAAAGTTGGTATGGCAAACGATTTATATGAACAAGACGAAGTAGCAACTTCAATACTAAATCAAGCACAACAAGCTTTAGACTTCGATATCTTAGAAACAATGTTTACAGATAGCGAAGAAAAACTTGGTCAAACTGAAAATACACAACCCGCTTTATTAACACATAGCATTGCATTATTTAATGCGCTAAATGAGTTGAATGCAGATTACACAATGGGTCATAGCTTAGGCGAATATGCGAGTTTAGTCGCTAGCAATGTGTTGAAATTCGAAGACGCAGTAAAGATTGTAAGAAAGCGTGGTCAACTTATGGCTGAAGCATTCCCGAATGGTGTGGGGAGCATGGCGGCTGTATTAGGCTTGGATTACGAGGAAGTGGATGCTATATGTAAGCAATTATCTACTGAAGAGGAAATTATTGAACCAGCAAATATTAATTCTCCTGGACAAATCGTTGTTTCAGGTCATAAAACATTAATTGATCAGTTAGTAGCTGAAGGTAAATCATTAGGTGCTAAGCGTGTATTACCATTAGCGGTATCGGGGCCATTCCATTCATCTATGATGCAAGTAATCAAAGATGATTTTGCATCATTTATTGATCAGTTCGAGTGGCGAGATGCTCAATATCCCGTGGTACAAAATGTACATGCTAAAGGTGAAACTGATGCAAACGTCATTAAAGCAAATATGATAGAACAATTATATTCACCTGTTCAATTCATTGATTCAACGCAGTGGTTAATTGATCAAGGTGTGGATCAATTTATTGAAATTGGCCCTGGCAAAGTATTATCAGGTTTAATTAAAAAAATTAACAGAGATGTAAAAGTAACTTCAATTCAAACACTAGAAGATGTGAAAGGTTGGAATGAAAATGACTAAAAGTGCATTAGTAACAGGAGCATCAAGAGGTATCGGACGCAGTATTGCTATCCAATTAGCAGAAGAAGGTTATAATGTTGTAGTAAATTATGCCGGTAATAAAGAGAAAGCTGATGCTGTCGTAGAAGAAATCAAAGCTAAAGGTGTAGAAAGTTTTGCGATTCAAGCGAATGTAGCAAACGGTGATGAAGTCAAAGCGATGATTAAAGAAGTAGTTAGCCAATTTGGCTCAGTAGATGTACTTGTAAACAATGCAGGTATTACACGCGATAATTTATTGATGAGAATGAAAGAGCAAGAGTGGGATGATGTAATTGATACAAACTTAAAAGGTGTCTTTAATTGTATTCAAAAAGTCACACCACAAATGTTAAGACAAAAAGGCGGCTCTATCATCAATTTATCAAGCGTTGTTGGCGCGGTTGGAAATCCAGGACAAGCTAATTATGTTGCCACTAAAGCAGGTGTTATCGGATTAACCAAGTCAGCTGCAAAAGAATTAGCATCTAGACACATTACTGTTAATGCTGTTGCGCCAGGGTTTATTGTTTCAGATATGACAGATGCTTTAAGTGATGAACTTAAAGCACAAATGTTAGAACAAATCCCATTAGCTGAATTTGGTGAAGATTCCGATATTGCTCATACTGTAGCATTTTTAGCTTCTGAAAAAGCTAAATATATTACAGGTCAAACAATTCATGTCAATGGTGGCATGTATATGTAACCTATGAGCTATTCAATTGTTCACAAGTCGTTGTTCGTTTGAATATGATATTAGTATTTCTAGAGTAATACTATGAATTACTACTTGTATTTCAATTGATAAAATGGGAAAATATAAAAGTCTATAATTAGACTTTTTAAAAGGAGGTGAATCGACGTGGAAAACTTCGACAAAGTAAAAGATATTATAGTTGACCGTTTAGGTGTTGACGCTGAAAAAGTTACTAAAGATGCATCTTTTAAAGATGATTTAGGCGCTGACTCACTAGATATCGCTGAATTAGTAATGGAATTAGAAGACGAATTTGGTACTGAAATTCCAGATGAAGAAGCTGAAAAAATCAACACAGTTGGTGATGCGGTTAACTTTATCAATAGTATTGAAAAATAATAAGCAAATATCTGAGTCGTAGTAAAAACGGCTCAGATTTTTTTATTTGAGAAACATCTATATTTAAAGCATAGATTATTTAGTTGAACGTTAATACGAAAGGATTACACACTAGTTGTAGAGCGTACCAATCTTATATATGATAAACAGTTTTTTCTTTAGTTTTATTGAACTTTCACGTAAAATAAAAGCGTATACAGTATTTTTAGCATATAGTTGTTTTTATCTGAGGAGGAAAGAGATTGACCAATCATAAAAAGAAAGAAATGGTTCAAGCATTCCAAAAAAAGTTTACCCAAAAAATGCAAGAATTAGATTTGAATTTTAATCAAGTCGATTTATATCAACAGGCATTTTCGCATTCTAGTTTCATAAATGATTTTAATATGGATCGCTTAGATCACAATGAAAGATTAGAATTTTTAGGAGATGCGGTATTAGAATTGACGGTTTCACGCTATTTATTTGATAAATATCCAGAATTGCCCGAAGGTAATTTAACAAAAATGCGTGCAACAATTGTATGTGAGCCATCACTTGTAATATTTGCGAAAAAAATTCAATTGAATGAATTAATTTTATTAGGAAAAGGCGAAGAAAAAACAGGGGGAAGAAGTCGTCCTTCACTAGTTTCTGATGCTTTTGAAGCATTTGTAGGTGCACTGTATTTAGATCAAGGCTTAGAAGCAGTATGGAAATTCTCTGAAAAGATTATATTCCCTTACGTAGAAGATGATGAATTAGATGGTGTGGTAGACTTTAAAACACAATTTCAAGAGTTTGTGCACAGACAAAACCAAGGCGATGTGACTTATCGACTCATCAATGAAGAAGGACCAGCACATCATAGACTGTTTACTTCTGAAGTTATTTTAGAAGATAAAGCCGTAGCAGAAGGAAAAGGAAAGACTAAAAAAGAATCAGAACAAAAAGCTGCTGAACAAGCATATAAAAAATTAAAAAATAAGTAAATATAGCAAATGCATTTTATAATAAGTAATACATTGCTAGGATTAATTCTAAAAATGTTGTTTATTAAGAAATGCATTAACTTAAAGGTTAATGTAAAAGTGTTTCTAAACTGATACAAGAGAAGGAACACCTTGAAGGAGAATAGCATGGTTTATTTAAAATCTATAGATGCCTTTGGTTTTAAGTCTTTTGCTGAGCATACAAACGTTCAGTTTGATGAAGGCGTAACAGCAATAGTTGGACCAAACGGTAGTGGGAAAAGTAATATCACTGATGCAATAAAATGGGTGTTAGGTGAGCAGTCAGCTAAATCTTTACGTGGTGCTAAAATGGAAGATATTATTTTTTCAGGCGCAGAACATCGTAAGGCTCAGAATTATGCAGAAGTAAAATTAAAGTTAGATAATAGTGCAGGCAAGTTACAGGTGGAAGCTGATGAATTAACAGTGACGCGTCGTTTGTATAGAAGTGGCGAAAGTGAATATTACCTGAACAATGATAGAGCAAGGTTAAAAGATATTCTAGATTTATTCTTAGATTCAGGTTTAGGAAAAGAAGCGTTTAGTATTATTTCACAAGGTCGTGTAGATGAAATATTAAATGCCAAGCCTATCGATAGAAGACAAATTTTAGAAGAGTCTGCAGGCGTGTTGAAATATAAAAAAAGAAAGGCAACTTCAGTACAAAAATTAGATCAAACTGAAGATAACCTTTCACGAGTAGAAGACATTTTATATGACTTAGAAGGTCGAGTTGAACCGTTACGAGAAGAGGCAGCAATTGCCAAAGAATATAAGCACCTTTCAAAAGAAATGGAAAAGAGTGATGTACTAGTAACGGTCTATGATATTGAACAATATAATAATAATATCCACGAACTAGACGAAAAGTTAAATTATTTAAAAAGCCAGCAATCAACAAAAGATGGTGAAAAAGTTCAACATACACAATCACTAAATAAGTTTAAAGCTGAAAGACAGCAATTAGATGAACGCATCGAAGCTTTAAATTATCAACTCGTAAAAGCTACAGAAGAAGTTGAAAAATATACGGGTCAATTAAATGTGTTAGAAGAACGTAAAAAGAATCAATCTAAAACAAACGCAAGATTTGAAGAAGAGCAAGAAAGCCTTCTGAATCAAACTGCTACATTAAAGCAAGAGAAAGCTGAAGCACAAGCAGAGATAGATCGACTTAAATCACAACAAAAAGAATTAAATGAAAAAATACAATATTTTGAATCTCAACTTTATGTAACCGATGATCAACATGATGAAAAGTTAGAAGAAATTAAAAACAAATATTATCAGTTGATGTCTGAACAGTCAGATGTGAATAATGATATACGCTTTTTAGAACATACGATACAAGAAAATGAATCTAAACAATCACGCTTAGATTCAAGACTACTTGAAGCATTTGAACAATTGAAACAAATTCAACACGACATTAACGAAGCTGAAAAAAACAGTACAATGGCACAGAAAGATTTAAAAAAAGCAGAGCAGCAACTGAATGAGTATGAACACAAATTAACAGAACTCAAACAACAACGTAGTGAATATGAAGAAAAATTACATCAGGCATATAGGTTCAATGAAAAGCTTAAGTCTCGTATAGATAGTGCTGCGACACAACAAGAAGAATATAGTTACTTCTTTAATGGAGTTAAACATATATTAAAAGCAAAAAATAATCAGTTAACAGGAATTCGAGGTGCGGTAGCAGAAGTTATCCAAGTACCTTCAGATTTAACTAAAGCTATTGAAACGGCTTTAGGCGCCTCTTTACAACACGTTATTGTTGATTCTGAAAAAGAAGGGCGTCAAGCGATACAATATCTTAAACAGCACGGTTTAGGAAGAGCAACATTTTTACCATTAAATGTTATTCAACCACGTCAAATTGCTAGTGATATATTGACGACAGCTCAAGAGGCAGAAGGTTTTATTAACATTGCATCTCAAGCGATTCAAGTTGAAGCGGATTATCAAAACGTCGTACAAAATTTATTAGGTAATACCATTGTCGTTGATGAATTAAAAAATGCTAATGAACTAGCTCGAAAAATAAGATACCGTACACGTATTGTTACATTAGATGGAGACATAGTTAATCCTGGTGGCTCTATGACCGGAGGCGGCGATCGAAAATCGAAAAGTATTTTAGCACAAAAAGATGAACTTGCTAAAATGCGTGCACAATTAGCAGATTATCAAAAGCAAACTGTTCAATTTGAGAAACAATTCCAAGAAATCAAAGAAAATGCAGATAGTACTAGCGAAAACTACTTCGCTACAAGTCAAATTTATAATTCAGCGAAACAAAAAGTTCATGATTATGAGTTAGAGTTAGATAGACTCCGAAAAAATGAAGCACATTTAAAAGATGAACATGAAGAATTTGAATTTGAAAAAAATGATGGATATCAAAGTGCAACGAGCAAGCAAACCTTAAATGATAAAAAACAAAAATTAGCTGAAATTAAAACCCAATTACAAAAGTTAGAGGAAGATATTGACCTTTATACAAAATTATCTAAAGAAGGTAAAGAGAGTACAACACAAATCCAACAACAGTTACACCAAAAGCAGTCGGATTTAGCAGTAGTAAAAGAAAGATTGAGTGCACAAAAACAAACGCACACAAGAATTACTAAACAACTCTCAACGGTTGCTAGTCAACAAGAAAAATTAGATGACCAAATAAAGTTATTTAATTCTGATGAAATGACCGGTGAAAAAGCCTTTGAGACAATCCAAAGTAATATTGAGCATAGTAAAAATGCTAAAGCTCAATTAGCACAAGACATCGAAGAAGTGAAATCGCGTAGACTAGAATTAAATGATAAAATTGAAGAAACAGATCAAATGTTACAAGAAGCAAATCAAGATATTTTATCTATTGAAAATCGCTACCAAGATATTAAATCTGAGCAATCACGTTTAGATGTACTAATTAATTATGCAATCAACCACTTGAATGATACGTATCATATGACGTATGAACGTGCGAGTAAGTTATATGAATTAGATGAGGATATTGAAGTGTTGCGTAAAAAAGTCAAGTTAACAAAAATGTCTATTGAAGAATTAGGACATGTTAATTTAAATGCGATTGAACAATTTGAGGAAGTCAACGCACGTTATACTTTCTTAGATGAGCAACGTGCTGATTTAAGGGCAGCTAAAGCAACGTTGGAACAGCTTATAGAAGAAATGGATCAAGAAGTGAAAGACCGTTTTAAAGAGACTTTCCATGCTGTACAAGGCCATTTTGCTGAAGTGTTTAAATCACTTTTTGGTGGTGGACAAGCAGAATTACGTTTAACGGATGACGATTACTTATCAGCAGGCGTAGATATTATTGTTCAACCTCCAGGCAAAAAACTACAACACTTATCTTTATTAAGTGGTGGAGAACGTGCACTCAGTGCTATTGCTCTATTATTTGCAATATTAAAAGTAAGGTCAGCACCATTTGTTATATTAGATGAAGTAGAAGCTGCATTGGACGAAGCAAATGTTATTAGATATGCACAATATCTTAAAGCTTTATCAGACCAAACACAGTTTATAGTGATTACTCACCGCAAAGGCACGATGGAATTTTCAGACCGATTATATGGTGTAACGATGCAAGAATCTGGTGTATCCAAATTAGTGAGTGTGAATTTAAATACGATTGATGAAGTTATTAAGGAGGAACAAGTATGAGCTTTTTCAAACGATTAAAAGATAAATTTTCCAGTACCACAGAAGAACCAAAACAACAAGAAGACCTAGAACAATTATCTGAGGACTCTCAAAAGGAATTAGATGAGTCCCAAGATGAACAACCAGCCAAAAAACCAAAAAAATTAAAAGAAGCAGATTTTGATGATGATGGCTTAATTTCTATAGAAGACTTTGAAGAAATCGAAGCACAGCAATTAGGTGCGAAATTCAGAGCAGGATTAGAAAAATCTCGTGAAAACTTCCAAGCCCAACTTAACAATTTAATTGCACGTTATCGTAAAGTTGATGAAGAATTCTTCGAAGCTTTAGAAGAAATGCTTATTACGGCTGATGTTGGATTTAACACGGTAATGCAATTAGTTGAAGAATTGCGTGAAGAAGCACAACGTCGTAATATTTCAGAAACAGAAGATTTACGTGAAGTTATTGTAGAAAAAATAGTGGAAATTTATCATCAAGATGATGATAATTCAGAAGTAATGAATATAGAAAATGAAGGACTTAATGTCATTTTAATGGTAGGTGTCAATGGTGTTGGTAAAACAACAACAATCGGTAAGTTAGCCCACCGTTATCAAGCAGAAGGTAAGAAAGTAATGTTAGCTGCAGGAGATACATTCAGAGCGGGTGCGATTCAACAACTTAAAGTTTGGGGAGAACGTGTTGGAGTTGAAGTAATGAGTCAGAGCGAAGGTTCAGACCCAGCTGCAGTAATGTATGATGCAATAAATGCTGCGAAAAGTAAGAATGTAGATATTCTTATTTGTGATACAGCAGGTCGTTTACAAAACAAATCTAATTTAATGAATGAATTAGAAAAAGTGAAACGTGTCATAGGACGTGCTGTCCCAGAAGCACCTCATGAAGTATTACTTTGCTTAGATGCAACTACAGGTCAAAACGCATTGTCACAAGCGAAATCATTTAAAGAAGTTACTAACGTGACGGGTATTGTACTTACGAAATTAGATGGTACTGCCAAAGGTGGTATTGTGTTAGCAATACGTAATGAACTACACATACCAGTGAAATATGTAGGTTTAGGTGAAAAATTAGATGATTTACAACCATTCAATCCAGAAAGTTATGTTTATGGACTATTTGCTGATATGATTGAACAAAATGTAGATGAAAATGAAGCGCCAGATAAAAACGCGGAAGAAATTGATGGTCACTCAGATGAGTCAAAATGATTTAATTAAAACGATTCGTATGAACTACTTGTTTGACTTTTATCAAGCGTTACTCACTCAAAAGCAAAGAAACTATTTAGAGTTATTCTATTTACAGGACTATTCTTTAAGCGAGATAGCTGATACATTTGATGTGAGTCGACAAGCAGTGTATGATAACATAAGAAGAACTGGCGATTTAGTTGAAGATTATGAAACGAAACTAGGTTTATACCGTAATTTTGAACAAAGACAAAAATTATATGAACAAATTAAGCAGCATGTTAATGAACCAGAAAAAATAAAACAATATATTCAAGCACTAGAAGATTTAGACTAGAGAACACAAAGGAGGTATTTGGTATGGCATTTGAAGGATTGTCCGATCGTTTGCAAGGAACGATGCAAAAAATCCGTGGTAAAGGTAAAGTCACAGAAGCTGATATTAAATTAATGATGCGCGAAGTTAGATTAGCATTATTAGAAGCAGACGTTAACTTTAAAGTCGTTAAAGATTTTATCAAAACTGTATCAGATAGAGCGCTAGGTTCAGATGTAATGAAATCATTAACACCTGGACAACAAGTAATTAAAATAGTGCAAGAAGAACTGACTCAATTAATGGGTGGGGAAAATTCAACCATTACAATGGCTAATAAACCACCAACAGTAGTAATGATGGTTGGCTTACAAGGTGCAGGTAAAACAACAACTGCAGGTAAATTAGCGTTACTAATGCGTAAAAAGTATAATAAAAAACCGCTGCTTGTTGCAGCAGATATATACCGTCCAGCCGCAATTGATCAATTACAAACTGTAGGTAAACAAATTGATATACCAGTATACAGTGAAGGTGATCAAGTAAAGCCACAACAAATAGTTGAAAATGCTATTAATCATGCTAAAGATGAACATTTAGATTTTGTAATTATTGATACAGCAGGCCGTTTACATGTCGATGAGGCCTTAATGGAAGAATTGACAGACGTTAAAGAAATTACAAAACCAGATGAGATCATGCTTGTTGTTGATGCGATGACAGGTCAAGACGCTGTTAATGTAGCACAATCATTTGATGAACAGCTTGACGTTTCAGGCGTAACACTGACGAAACTAGATGGAGATACGCGTGGTGGTGCTGCATTATCCATTAGATCCGTAACCCAAAAACCAATTAAATTTGTAGGTATGAGTGAAAAAATCGATGGCCTAGAATCATTCCATCCTGAACGTATGGCTTCACGTATCCTTGGTATGGGAGATGTATTAAGTTTAATTGAAAAAGCACAGCAAGATGTTGATGAAGATAAAGCGAAAGATTTAGAGAAAAAAATGCGTACTTCATCGTTTACATTAGAAGATTTCTTAGAACAATTAGACCAAGTTAAAAATCTAGGACCGCTTGATGATATTATGAAAATGATACCAGGTATGAACAAGATGAAAGGCATGGATAAATTGAATATGGACGAAAAACAAATCGATCATATTAAGGCAATTATTCAGTCTATGACACCAAGCGAACGTAATGAACCTGAGAAGTTAAATGTATCTCGTAAAAAACGTATCGCTAAAGGTTCTGGTCGTTCAGTTCAAGAAATAAATAGACTAATGAAACAATTTAACGACATGAAGAAAATGATGAAACAATTTTCTGGTGGCGGAAAAGGTAAAAAAGGTAAGCGTAAGCAAATGGAAAATATGATGAATGGCATGAACTTGCCATTTTAAAGTATGTTTCTTAAAAAGATTAATCTAACAATAATTTAAAAAGTAGTAATCCACATCGAAAGCGTGGATTACTACTTTTTTGTATTGGTTTTAGAACGTAGACAAACCTTAGGAGAACTAGGCACTGAACCCTTAGAATGGGAACTTAATAAAAACACTTTGTTCTAGG
>ERZ794963.16-NODE-16-length-91962-cov-10.181433_pt1 | contig 91962 bp, 83 predicted proteins | sample MGYA00375740_ERZ794963 | MGnify/ENA primary metagenome ERZ794963 (study PRJEB30138, sample SAMN05968720) | food fermentation metagenome | isolation source: fermented_meat | host: inoculated_fermented_meat_time_40_first_replicate;inocula... | place: Italy | collected... | reverse complement strand
TATTATGTTAGTCTTTTCTAATCTCGTAATATATATAATTTGTATTGTAATTTGAATGAATAAAAAGATTGTGAATAAAGTGATTACTAAATTATGTTTAAGCGTCCACCAAGAAAAAAGACCAATCACAATAACTAAGCAATTACTACATAATAAGAAATTGATGTTATTTCTTATTAAATTAAAGCCATAAATTTTTCTAATCATTAGCAGTTTTAAGTTATTTTTAAAATATTGCTGTGTATCAAAAATGATTGTTAAAACTAAAGTGATTATTGATAGTATGATTGAAATTGAAACAACAACAAACTTTGTATTTAGTTCTTTATAGTTATTCAAAATGATTTCTTTATAATTAGTAACGCCACTTACAACATCTGATAATTCATATTTTTTTAAATAATCTACTGTTACTTGATAGTTTTTAAATAAATAACTCCCTTGAGTTATAGAAGAAAAATAAAAACTGTCTCCTAAATTGTTGGTATCTAATAATACAACAATAGGGTTTTTACTAAAGCTATTTTTTAAATGAGATTTTGTATCAAATGTGTATATTTCAAAATTATGTTTTACTTGGATTATCTTCAAAGTATCTTGTTGATTTAAGACATCTTGTTGAAATTTTATCCAATCTTTAAAATCATTTTTAATATCGTTAGTATTTGTTCGTGTAGATGGTGGTAACAATAGAGTAATATTATTTTTCGTGTTAACATGCGCTAAATATTTTTGTAAAAGTCCTTTATATAAGGATAGAAAATGTTTGTTTACAAAGATTACGTTACCATTGTCAGGTGAATAATTCTTAAGCGAAGGTTGATATAAATTGTTGTTTCTAATTAATATTGATGCATGTTTTTCTTCAGTTTCCTTAACTAAAGCGTGAAATTTCTTAGATATATCTCTTTCTTCTAATTCAGTGTATTTGAATGGAGCAAGTTCAATAATATAATAATCATTCAAATTGGACCAAAAAGCTTCAGTTTCTTTAATTCTTTTTATTGAATCATAGGTATTAAAGTTTTTTATTAAGAGATAACTTAGTATAAATAATATGAATATTTTGCAAATTATTGTTACAGTTCGGATAAGAGTATATGGTTTTTTACCTTTGATAGCTTGAGGGATATTATTATTTATCACTAATATAAAGCTACTAATATAGATAAGGAATATGATACCAAAGCAAATCAGTACACCTATAAAAGTTCTTATCAAAAAAGCAATAGAGCTATAAAAAATGTCGAATTGTTTAAAAAATAGCAATGAAATTAATATGGTGATAAATAATAATGAGCAATAATATATGAGTGCTTTGCTAGTATTTTCTAATATTATCTTTGGCAACCTGTAACCATGTATTAGCTTTATACTGTGTGCTTTAAACGTATTAATTGTATTATGAAAAAAGTATAAAATATAAATGAAAAGTAATGATATGATTGGAAAAAGTAAATCTTTGTCATTAATTATAGATATAAATAACTTTGGCTTATTGATATGGTATATTTCCGCTTCTAACCCTTTTTCATGTAGTTGCTGCTTTAAATTATTAGGATTAAAAGTATTACCAACAATATAATAGTCACCTCTTACATCTTTGCTGAGAAGTGTTTCATAATTAATAGATTGATAACCCTTCATTTTTTGAATGCTTGCTATATTTTCATTAAATAAGTATAAATATCTCATTTTGCTTGGTTCAGGGGTTGTAATGGATTTATAAATACTTATGTTTTCTTGTTTAGAAATTTTTTCGATTTCATTAAAAATATCTTTCTTATTGAAAGTATGATCCCAAGTTGAAATATGGATTATGTTGCTACTACCAGGTAATAATTCGTCAGTTTCTCTCCATGTGAAAATGAGTATTAGGGTAGAGACTAGGCACAGTGTAATTACATCTAATATTAATTTGAAAAATTTCATATTTTCCTCATTTATAAAGGGTGATTTACATTGAAACTGACCTTTTTAACAATTTATTAATAGACCTTATAATAAGTTTGATTACCCCAATATGCTTTTGGTGCGGAAGCCCTGGCTTGTATACCTGCTCGTGTTTTGCCACTATAAGATGCATATTTACCTATTGCAGTTGATCCGTGCGCTTTTGAATTATGATTATAATATGACCAAACATAACTACTGCCAACACCGTAATTCCAAAAACCTCCTTCAGCATAAATGGTAACTGCTTTTGCCACTGTTCCAGAGCCAAATACAACGACGCCTGTAAATAAAATACTTATGATAGTTTTCTTCATATGTATTGTCTCCTTTTGTTATAAATTAATTTTATTATACAATGTAATACAAAAGGAAACATCATTAAAAAATTAAGTGTCGATACGTCTTTTTTTAATTGTTATGAAGTTTTTTGTTTTGTAAGTATAAAATTTCGCAACTTGAAATAGGCATAACATCAAATATAGGAAAATAAAAAAGTCATGAGGCAGTCTTTTGGCTGTCTCATGACTTTTATGTCTGAAGGTTGTCTTGGAAATTTTAGTTTAAACAATTTATGATCAGTTGTAAGTTATTTTATCTAGAAGAAAGTGTATAAACGTTAGAAGAAATCTGAAGGTTTCAGATCATTGAAATCTAAATTTTTTAAGCTGTCAAAGTTAATGTTTTCAATACTTTGTACAATTTCACCGCTTTTAACTTGGTTATAGTAGTTTGTCGCTTCTGAAACAACATCGTGTTCCTCGAATGTTTTTACTATACCAAGTATTAAGACAATTGCTATCGCTCCTTTAAATAAGAATTTCATAATTATTGACTCCTTCTATAAGTTTATAACGTTATTTTACAGTGTTTTTTCTAGTAAAACATGCGTCCATAGTATAGAAAGTGTATCATACATAAGTTGTATATTGTATATTAAATGATTGTGTTTAATTTATTTTTTATAATCCGAATGCGATAGGTAACCAGAAGTAAGCAAAAAGTGAAATCACGATGATAGCGAAAATATTTAATATAAAACCAGCTTTTACCATATCTTTCATCTCTATTTCGTCAGAACTAAATACGGCTGCATTGGGTGGTGTTGAAATTGGTAACATAAATGCACATGTAGATGAAACTGCAACGATACCCATAATTATAAATGGATCTTGGCTAATCGCTGCTGCAAAGCCAATACTAATTGGCATCAACATATTAGAAACAGCTGTGTTTGACATCACTTCTGTTAAAAATAGAATAGCTGTTGTTAATACAAGTACAATTAATATTAATGGTAGAGGTTTTACAATTCCCATCATGCTACCAAACCATTTTGTAAGTCCTGAATCTTCAAAGGCTGCAGCTAAAGATAATCCGCCTCCAAATAAGAGTAGTATACCCCAAGGGAGTTTAGTCATATCGTCCCAAATAAGTAGCCCTCCTTTTTTGGATTTTGCAGGAATGAGAAACAGTAATACTGCGCCAAACATTGCAATGCTAGTATCTGTTATATGTAATGAACCAGGAAGTAATCCGCCAAATATCCATAAAAGACTGACAAATAGAAAAACAATTCCCGTGAGTTTCTCTTCCTTAGACATAGGTCCTAAATCATGTAATGCTTTCTTCGCAAAATCTGATGATATATGATCAGCATCTTCAATTCTGAATAACCATTTCGTTAGTAAGAAATAAAGAATTGCTAATAATATGACGGTAAGAGGTACGGCAAAGATCATCCACTGAGCAAAGGATACTTTCCTATCAAGGCTAGAAGATGCAATTGCTGCAAAAACGGCGTTTGGCACTGAACCGATAAGTGTTGCTAGTCCACCTATAGAGGCCGAATAGGCTACAGTTAGGAGGAGTGCTTTACTGAATTTACTAGCAGACTCAGGCTTAAGAAATTGTGCGTCTTTAATTTCTTTGATGAGTGCTAAAGCAATAGGTAACATCATGAGTGCCGTAGCCGCATTTGAAATCCACATAGAGATAAAAGCAGTCGCAATCATAGTACCTAGGATGATACGATTACTACTTGTTCCCATCATTGATATAATGGTCATTGCAATACGCTTGTGTAAGTTCCACTTCTCAATGGCTAAAGCAATAATAAATCCACCCATATACATAAATACGATAGGATCAGCATAAGCACTCGATGCGATAACTTCATCAGTGCCTCCTGTTAATGGAAGTAGAATTAATGGAAGTAGGGATGTTGCTGGTATAGGAATAGCTTCGGTAATCCACCATGTTGCCACAAATAGTGTAACTGCAAGTACAGCTCTAGGTGAGTCATCCAACCCTGTTATCCCAGGAATAAAGTAAAAAATAAGAAAAAGTAAAGGGCCTAAAATTAACCCGATTTTTTGTTTCATAATTATTTCCCCCTTGTTTATGGCGCTATAACTGTAAGAATATCAATAACCTAACATATAGACAATTAATTTTTCAGAAAATTATAAAAATATACAACTGAGACTGATAGAATATAGGTAATAGATTAAAACAAATATAAGAAAGAGGATGATTTTATGATAGTGGGTGCACTTATAGACAAAGGAGATACATGGATTTTATGGGCGATTATTATTGTGTGGGCAACTATGAGCTTATTTTTAGAACAGAGGTATCAATGGGCTAGTAAAATTTCTGGGGCTATTATTGCACTTGTTGGTGCGATGGTATTATCTAACTTTAAGGTGATACCAACGAGCTCACCAGTTTATGATACTGTATGGGATTACATTGTACCTTTATCGATACCATTACTGTTATTTAGTTCTAATATTATGAAAATATGGAAAGAAAGTAGAAGATTGTTGATTATATTCTTCATTGCTTCGATAGGGACTATGATTGGAACATTTGTTGCATTTATTATATTAAATCAATGGATACCTTATTTGAATAAGATAGGAGCAATGATGACAGGTAGTTATATCGGTGGTGGAGTCAATTTTGCGGCGTTAAGCTCTAAACTTGAAACACCAGGGGACATGGTGTCATCAACAGTAGTAGCAGATAATAGCGTTATGGCGTTGTACTTTATGTTATTGATTGCCCTCCCTTCACTCCCATTAATTAAAAAGCATTTTAAAACAGACTATAATATAGAACAATCTCCAAAAGTACAACAATCGTATTGGCAACCAAAAAAAATTCAATTGCTAGATATCGCATTTTCGGTAGCGAGTGCAATAACGCTTGTAGCAGTTAGTTTTAAAGGTGCTGAATTGGTTCAACAATGGATACCTAAAAGTAATATTGTGCTCACTATTATTAGTTCTTTCTTTGGAGATCCTTATCTTTTATTAACTACTTTAACATTAATTGTGGTCGCGATATGGGGAGACTTCTTTGAAAAGTTGGCTGGTGCATCTGAAATAGGAACTTTTTTAATTTATATTTTCTTTGTAGTTATAGGGATTCCTGCTTCTTTTGCCACAATTATAACAACGGCACCTTTACTCTTTGTTTTTGTTATTATTATACTTATTTTTAATTTAGGGCTAAGTTTATTGTTAGGTAAAGCATTTAAATTTAAAATTGAAGAAATATTATTAGCAAGTAATGCCACAGCGGGTGGGCCCACAACTGCAGCTGCATTAGCTATTGGAAAAGGATGGACAGGACTTGTTGGACCTATTCTTATAATAGGAACATTGGGTTACGTTGTAGGAAATTATGCTGGAACATTGATGTATCAATTGTTAAGTCATATGACCTAATTCAGAACGAAGTGTAATCATTTAATTATAAGTATAGGTAAATTAACCTAAATGTCTATGATAAGAAAGGAAGCAATAATTATGAATGAAAAAAATAAGATGTTAGCTGGTGAGTGGTATGATGCAAATAATGATAAGGATTTAGGTACAGAACGAATGAAAGCTAAAGATTTATGTTTTGATTTAAACCATCTTCGCCCTAGCGATCAAGCACAGCGACAAGAAATAATAACGGAGCTTTTAAATTATGAACCTCAATCATTAGAATTACTAAGCCCATTCCAAGCTGATTATGGCTATAATATCAACTTGGGCCAGCGTGTCTTTATTAATCATGATTGTTATTTTATGGATTGTAATAAAATTGTGATTGGAGATAACGTGTTTATTGGCCCTAATTGTGGATTATATACCGCAATTCATCCTCTTGACTATCAATCGAGAAACGAAGGTATAGAAAAAGCTTTACCTATCAATATTGGAAACAATGTTTGGATAGGAGCAAATGTAGTTGTATTACCTGGTGTAACGATAGGTGAAGGTGCTGTTATAGGAGCGGGTAGTGTGGTTGCTAAAGACATACCTGCCAATGCGCTTGCACTCGGCACACCTGCGAAAACTGTTAGTACAATTAATCAATAAGCAAGTATTATCTGATTTTACATTATACATTCACATAATATTTAAGAGAATGCCGTCAAAAGATTGTTGTTTTGGCGGTATTTTATATAATTTAATTTTCTTATTTTAATTTATAGAGTCTCGGTTTAGTTTGGATGAATAATGAAAATCGATGTATCTTTCACATAAATATTGTGGAGAGTGGAATTATATTTGTATTTGGTTGTGTAATATCAAAAAACAAATTAAAATTATATTGAAAAATATTCCGCGGAGCTTAAATTAAAAATAATTAAATTGTTCGGAATATAATTAGGATTTGTGTTAAAATATAAAAATGTGAGTGAAATGGTAAGAGTAATAATAGTGACTATATAAACATGAATGCAAAATTTATAAAATATAAAGTTTTTACAGATTGTTTGAACAAGCCAACTTTTAAATGACGATTTCCATATCTAACTTAACGATTACTAGACAAGAAAAGAGGAATATTGAATATGGATATTTTAATTGGTACATTATTTTTAATTATAGTGTTAGTTTTATTTACAATATTTACATATCGAGCACCTAAAGGTATGCGTGCCATGGGAGCTTTAGCAAATGCAGCAATTGCAACATTTTTAGTAGAAGCTTTTCACAAATATGTAGGTGGAGATTTATTAGGTATTAAATTTTTAGGTGAATTAGGTGATGCTGCTGGAGGTCTAGGTGGCGTAGCGGCAGCGGGCTTAGTATCATTAGCAATTGGTGTTTCACCGGTTTATGCGTTGGCAATCGCTGCTTCATGTGGTGGTTTAGATTTGATACCAGGATTTGTAGCTGGTTATGTAATTGGTTATCTAATGAAATATGCTGAACGTAAAGTACCAGACGGTATAGATTTAATAGTAGGTATTATCATTATTGCGCCTTTAGCAAGATTAGTTGCAACGGGTGTAACGCCATTAGTTAATAATTCGCTATTAAAAATAGGCGACATTATCCAAAGTTCAACTGAAGTAAGTCCAATTATTATGGGTATTATTTTGGGTGGGGTCATCACAGTTGTTGGTACAGCTCCACTAAGTTCTATGGCTTTAACTGCATTATTAGGGCTGACGGGTATGCCAATGGCGATTGCAGCAATGGTGTCATTTGCTTCTTCATTCATCAATGGTACCATGTTTAACAAACTAAAATTAGGTGACCGTAGATCTAGAATTGCAGTATGTATCGAACCACTATCTCAAGCCGACGTAGTGTCTGCGAACCCAATACCGATATATACAGCAAACTTTATAGGAGGAGCGCTTGCAGGTGCAGTCATTGCCTCTTCCGGTATGATCAATGATGCTACAGGTACTGCTACACCGTTAGCTGGATTTTTGGTTATGTTTGGATTTAACGATCCAGTGAAAATCTTTATTTATGGTGCTATTGTAGGTGTTATTGGCTTAATTGTTGGTTATGTATGTTCTATTATGTTTAAGAATCATCCAATTGTTTCAAAAGAAGACATTGAAGCAAGATAAAATTAAAAAGCACTTTGACGTTTGTTTTTAGATGCGTCAAAGTGCTTTTCTTTAATCGCTTAATTGGCTATCAGGTATATCTGTAATGAACATATGACCGGGAGCGTGTGTAATCATAATGTCTGGTTTAGCATCTAAAGCGACAGATTGAGGAGTCACACCACACCCCCAAAAGACAGGAACTTCATTATTTTTAATTACTACAGGTTCACCAAAATCAGGCTTACTTATATTAGAAATACCAATTTCTGAAGGATTTCCAATATGCATAGGTGTGCCATGTACATTTTTAAAACGAGAAGTGATTTCCGTTGCTTTAATCGCTTGTTGCATAGTCATAGGGCGCATGCTTACGGTGATGTTACCAGCAAATTGACCGCTATCGGCAGCTGGAATATTAGTCATATACATTGGTACATTATGTCCTTCTTCCAAATGGCGTATAGGAATACCAGCTTCCAGTAATGCATGTTCAAATGTAAAGCTACAGCCTATTAAAAAACTAACCATATCTTCTGTAAATAAAGTGTCGATGTTAGGTCTTTGTTCAATGAGTTTACCTTGTTTATAAACTCGATAGGCAGCAACTTCGGTAGTAATGTCAGCTTGTTGACCAAAGGTAGGAAATGACTTCGATCCTTTTTCAGACACATCTAAGAGTGGGCAAGTTTTAGGATTTCTAAAACAAAATTTCAAAAAGTCGTAAGCGTAAGCAGAAGGAAGTATGACAACATTAGCCTGAATATAGCCTTTGGCCATACCACTTGTATGGCCAGTCAGTTCTCCTTGTTTAATCATTTTTCTTATTGTAGCTGGTTGCTGTATTTGTAAGTCCAAATTTATCATCCCCTTATAAAATAATAATATCATTTTACCAAAAATTCAGAAAATTATAGTGTTGAACATATTTTAATTACTTTGAAATATGGTTTTAAAATACTAAAAGTGACGTTATAATAAATTAGTAGATGTATTGAGTCATAATGATTTTTTGGGAGGATACATATGAAGAGAACTGGAGAAAAAGTACTTGTATGGATTGGTATTATCTTACAGTTTATATTAATATTTTTAATGGCAATCATCACACCATTTTTAAATGATGTAAGCGTGAAAAACGAATTAACAGATGTTATTTATAATAGCAATGTGTATGATCAAGGCACACCACAAATAGATGCATCTAATTTAGTAGATGTTGCTAGTCAGATATTTCTTCTAGCTTTAGTTATAGTGATTATATGCACTGTTTTGGCAATTATATTTGCTTTATTCATTAATAAAATTCCAAAAGTTGTAGGCGTATGCTTTATTCTTCTTGGCATTGTTACCGTATTAACGCTAAATTGGCTCACGGCGGTTTTATGGTTAATTGCTGGCATTATGTTGTTGGCGAGAAAACAAAAACATACAGACAGCCTGTATGAGCCGAGTGACTATAATAATTATAACAGAAGAAACTAAAGTAACTATAATGGAATGCGAAGAGCTAAGGTAGATGAAACTCGACAAGCACGTAATACATTTAATGTTATAGAGCAAAAACAATCACCAAAGTTTAATCGTATTGAAGTAATAAGAAATAGTATTATTGAATATTGTGTATACTCAAGGTATTTTTCAAACAAAATTGGAACATAGTTAGTAACAATTAAAATAAAAAGGTGAGACAGCAACTTATTGCTTCTGTCTCACCTTTTTTAATATGCAATTCTTGGAGCAAATAATGTTAATTCATTTTGCCATGTTTATAACTTTCATAAAGACTATCATATTTGATATTACCGATACCACCGACAATAAATTTACCAAACTTAAATAGATTAAATAAATAAGCTAAACAGATAGACACTACTAAAGTGATAATAAAGTTAAATACAATATTACGTATCGAACTATCAGCTCTTAATAACCCTAAATCATGTACAAAGAAATAGTGGGTTAAGTAAATACAAAATGAATAGTTACTAATAAATAATATAAATTTAGGGACATATTTTATATAAGAAGAGAATAAGAAAAAGACTAATATGACCATAGTGACATAAAATGGAATGTCAAAACGTTTCGATTCCACCCAAGTACTAACGCCTAGCAGATAATTACCAATTAAAATAGAGGAGGCAATTACTAGTCCTATAATAATGGGCCAAGTGAAACGTTTAATATTTTTCATGAATGATTCATAATAAATACCTGTATAAAATCCAAGTAAAAAATAACTAATCCATCCTAAAAATAACATCCAGCCTTCTCTTTCCCAAAATAAGCCTAAAATATCATTTTCTGATTGTGGTACATACTGGCGGAACGCCCAGTATATTGTAGCGAATATTATCGAACCAATAATCATTGGAATAGGTTTCCATTTAATTAAATACTTAGCAAAAAGAATATGCAATATGTAGAATTGGAAGATAATGACAATGAAGTAGGTGACGGCACCACCGTGAAACATAGTATCTCCGACATTATCCATATATTGAGCTAATGTTTTTGGTTCGAAATAAAAATATGAAATACCAAGGTTAATCAAGATATAAGGAATAAATAGATAGATTAACTTATTCTTCAAAAATCCTGGTTTAGTTTTAACGTGATAATTTTTAGCTAATAAAAATTCTGAAATAAATACGAATAATGGTGTGCTAAACATAAGAAGTAATTGTAATACTCTAATAGTTGTACCATGACCAACAAAATCCATTTTGCCAAAAGTTGTTGTAATCGAATGAATAAGAACAATACTTAAACAAGCTATCGCACGCATCCAAAATATCACAGATGTATATGTTCTCATTATAGCTTACCTCTCGATTGTTCTATTTATATTTTGAAAATAAATATAAATATAAAAATAATTATTTGTGAATCATCATCCTAACATATTACATTTAGTCTAAATGTAAAGTTTAGATTACAAATTATTAAATTTCTATATTATATATTTATTAGGGTAATAATAAATGTGATTGAATAAAATTTCAAATATCAACGCAATGGATGAGATGATTTCAACACCATTTATTTTAATAAAAAATGTTGTAAGCGATTGCAATTTTTGTTTGATATCTATACAATGGCATTAAGAATGGAAACATTTCCATTTAGTTTTCTATTTACAAACTGACATGGGGGTAGAAAAATGGTAGTCAATTATCACAACGAACCAGGCATTGATTTTACAGATAGTAAAAATGTCGAATCATTCAAAAGAGCTTTAGAGAAAGTAAAAGGTGAATTGAATCAAAAAATTCCTTTAGTTATTAACGGGGAAGAGAAGTTCACAAAAGATACGTATCAGTCTATCAATCCGGCTAATACTTCTGAAGTTATTGCTGAAGTTTCAAAAGCAACGCAAAAAGATGTAGATGATGCATTTGATGCAGCTAATGAAGCATATAAATCTTGGAAGAGATGGTCTCACAAAGACCGTGCAGAGTTTTTAATTAGAGTTGCAGCGATTATTAGACGTCGTAAAGAAGAAATCTCAGCTGTTATGGTTTATGAAGCAGGTAAGCCATGGGATGAGGCTGTTGGTGATGCTGCAGAAGGAATTGACTTCATTGAATACTATGCAAGATCAATGATGGAACTTGCAGATGGTAAACCAGTATTAGATAGAGAAGGCGAACATAATAAATATTTCTATAAACCTATCGGTACAGGTGTAACGATCCCACCATGGAATTTCCCATTCGCAATCATGGCTGGAACAACATTGGCACCAGTAGTTGCTGGCAACACAGTGCTTTTAAAACCTGCTGAAGATACGCCACTAACTGCTTATAAATTAATGGAAGTCTTAGAAGAAGCGGGATTACCTAAAGGCGTTGTTAACTTTGTTCCAGGTGATCCAAAAGAAATCGGTGATTACCTTGTAGATAGTGTACACACACACTTTGTAACATTTACAGGTTCTCGTGCTACAGGTACAAGAATCTTTGAAAGAGCTGCAAAAGTACAAGATGGTCAACAATTCTTAAAACGTGTTATTGCTGAAATGGGCGGTAAAGATGCGATTGTAGTTGATAAAAACATCGATACAGATTTAGCTGCAGAGTCTATTGTAACGTCTGCATTTGGCTTTTCAGGACAAAAATGTTCTGCATGTTCTCGTGCTATCGTTCACAAAGATGTATACGATGAAGTGTTAGAAAAAGCAGTAGCTTTAACTAAGAACTTAACGTTAGGTAACACTGAAAACAACACATATATGGGTCCTGTTATTAATCAAAAGCAATTTGATAAAATCAAGAACTATATTGAAATTGGCAGCAAAGAAGGTAAGTTAGAACAAGGTGGCGGTACAGATGATTCTACTGGTTACTTCATTGAACCAACAATTATCTCTGGCCTTAAATCAAGCGACCAAATTATGCAAGAAGAAATCTTTGGTCCGGTTGTAGGATTTGTTAAAGGTAAAGACTTTGAAGAATTATTAGAAATTGCTAATGATACTGATTATGGTTTAACTGGTGCTGTGATTACAAATAATCGCGAAAACTGGATTGAAGCTGTAGAGTCTTATGACGTAGGTAACTTATACCTCAACCGTGGTTGTACTGCAGCAGTTGTAGGCTATCATCCATTTGGTGGCTTCAAAATGTCAGGTACGGATGCTAAAACAGGTAGCCCAGACTACTTATTAAACTTCTTAGAACAAAAAGTTGTTTCAGAAATGTTCTAAAATAAATGATTAAAAGGAGCGAGCATACGCAATCAATTTTGATTGCGTATGCTCGCTCCTTTTTTATTCATCTATGACTTGGATATTAATTAATTTTCTGAAATACTTGTCTAGTTCAGCAGGTGGCAGTTCGATACATTGTTCTCTAATCCACTCTGTAAATCCAAACAGACTTGCACCATAAACATAAAATATAAGTTCGGCAGGAATATCAGAGTCAACTGAAATACGGTGCTCATTTTCTTTAATATCATTCTGTAAAACACTGATGAAGTGATTTGATATCGTACGTTCAAACTCTTTGTCATGTTCTTGTTTGTCCTTAATACGTTGCAATTCAATCACATCACTAGTTCTATCTATTACTGTAAATGGTGCATTGATACGTTCTTTTAAATCGATTGAAAAGTAATCTTTTGTTACATATTTAATCAAATAAATCAAAAGATCATATTTGTCATAAAAATGCTTATAAAATGTTGTTCGATGTACTAATGCTTTTTCGCATATTTGATTTACTGTAATAGTTGAGAAAGTTTGTTTTTCAAGCAATTCATAGAAACTTTTTGAGAGAGCACGTTTAGTTTTAATAACACGTAAATCTTTTGTGTTCAATATACATTTCTCCTTGTTTGTAGTTTAAATATACAAATTGTAATAATTAATCCTTTCAATAAAAGGGTAAAACATTTAATATGTGGATAGAAATAATCTACAGTATATATTTAAACTATAACGTTGATTAATTTAGGAGGCAATAGTTTGGCAAAGTTTTTATATAGAGTAGGATCGTTTGTGGCTAAGCATAAATGGTGGAGCATTGTTGCGTGGGTAGTTTTACTTGCGGCTATTATTATTCCCCTTACAATAAGTGCGCCGAAGTTCGATAATGACATTACTATGAATGGCTTACAATCACTCGATACTAACAAGAAAATTGAAGATGAATTTGGTCAAGATAGTGAAAAAGCTCAAATAAGAGTTGTATTAAAAAGCGATGCAAAAGAAGGTATCGTTAAGCCCGATGTGACAAAAGACGTCAAAAAGGCTTTGAAAGATATCAAAGATGACGATAAAGATATCAAAAATGTTTCTGATCCATATGACAGTAAACAGATTAGTAAAGATAAAACGACTGCATTTGCAGATGTGAATTATGATGTTAAAACGACATCACTTAAATCAAGCTCTAAAGATAATATCAAAGAAAAAGTAGATGAAATTAAAGAAGACCATAATGTACAGGCTGAATTAATGGGTACGGGTATGGAGTCTACAGAAATTGGTGGCGCTTCTGAGATAATAGGTGTCATTGTAGCATTTGTTGTACTATTAATTACATTTGGTTCAGTTATTGCTGCAGGTTTACCAATCATCAGCGCGTTACTTGGATTAGGTACAGGTGTGGGTGTGATTTCGTTACTTACATATGCATTTGATATACCTAATGTTACTTTGACTTTAGCAGTTATGATCGGTTTAGCAGTTGGAATAGATTATGCATTATTTATATTATTTAGATACAGACAAATAATGAAGACTGAAACAAACCATATTAAAGCAATTGGACTAGCAGTAGGTACGGCAGGTAGTGCAGTGATATTTGCTGGTGTCACTGTAATTATCGCAGTATGTGGTCTATCTCTTGTAGGAATAGATTTCTTAGCAGTTATGGGGTTTGCTTCAGCAATTAGTGTATTTGTAGCAGTGGTGAGTGCACTTACTTTATTACCAGCATTAATCAGTATATTCCATAAACAAATTAAACCTAAAAGAACGAAATCAGAATTTAAAAATGATAACGACACGGGATGGTCAAAATTTGTTGTAGGAAAACCATTATTAGCTATATTGGTTGGTTTAATTATACTAATATTAGTTGCTATACCAGTTAAAGATATGCGTTTAGGTATCCCAGATGATGGTATGAAGACTGCGGATTCTACGCAGAAAAAAGCATATGATATTATCTCGGATAAATTTGGCGAAGGATTTAACGGTCAAATTGCAATGTTAGTTAATGTTAAAGATCAGAAAGATAACCCTCAAGCTTTACAGAATGATTTGAAAGCTATGCGTCAAGATATTAACGATATGGATAACGTTGATGTAGTTACAGCTCCACAACTAAGTGAGAGTAAAGACTATGCGATGATCGCAGTTATACCTGAAAAAGGGCCGAACGCAGAATCAACAAATACATTGGTTCATGATTTAAGGGACTATAATGATAAAGCTAAAGATGAATATGACTTCAAGACAGAAGTTTCAGGCCAAAGTGTTATTAATATAGACATGTCCCAAAAACTAAATGAGGCAATTCCATTGTTTGCTGGCGTAATTGTGGCACTAGCTTTTATATTATTAATGGTTGTATTCCGTTCGATTATTATACCTTTAAAAGCAGTCCTTGGTTTTGTATTATCCTTAATGGCAGCACTCGGATTTACAACAGTAGTTATGCAAGAAGGTGTAATGTCAGGACTGTTTGGTGTCGATACTACAGGACCATTGCTTGCATTTTTACCAGTTATAACTATAGGACTATTGTTTGGTTTAGCAATGGATTATGAAGTATTCTTAATGTCACGTATTCATGAAGAATATACAGTAACACATGATAATGAACGTGCTATAAAAGTAGGTATTAAAGAAAGTGGCCCAGTAATTGTTGCGGCTGCGTTAATCATGTTTAGTGTCTTTATTGCCTTTGTCTTCCAAGACGATGTGATGATTAAATCGATGGGATTAGCACTCGCATTTGGTGTACTCTTTGATGCAGTTATCGTCCGTTTAATATTAGTACCAGCATTAACTAAATTATTCGGTAAAGCATCATGGTATATGCCTGCATGGTTAAACAAAATCTTGCCAAGTGTCGATATAGAAGGACATGGGTTAAAAGATGATATAGATAAATCAGATAAAAAGTAAATACTTGTTAATGAACGCATACTAAGATTAGCCATGAAGAAATCTATAACAATAGAATTCTTCATGGTTATTTTTTATAATTTTAGAGAAGAATTTATAGGAATTATTAGTTTTAAAACTCACAACTATAAAGTATATTTCATACCCAGTTACATTTGTTAGGATGGAACGACGTGAATTTTTGAAGCAATACGATTTTTGTTGCACTAGCTTTTTGTCAAAAAAAGAACAAATTCTAGAATTTATAGATTATTGGGGATATTTCTTTAAAATAATAAACTATAAAGAGGTGAATTATGGAAACTTTTTATAGTATAGATTTCATGGAAAAGACTAAGGATAGTACCCAGATTAACCAAGGATTGCGAATTGGTTTAATATTGAATAATGATATGTCAATTTGGAAATCTAATGAATCTAATGAGTTCAATGAAGGTGATGTTTTTATTATTAATCATCGAGAACCGTATAGGTATAAGAAAGACAAAGATACTTTATGTATAGTGCTTCATTTAACAGAAAGTTATTTGAAACAGTACTTAACTGACTTTAGCGATAAATTATATATATTGGACAAAGCAGATATACAAAATGCGATATATAAACAAATTGTAAATGTTGTAGCGAAAATCGGGGTTGTTTATATTAGAAAAGGTGAATTTTATCGCCTTTATATAGAACAACAATTGATAGAATTAATGTTTATTATTGCACGCTTTTTACCTACAAAAAGCAATGAGTTTTATAGAAAGAGTGTAGAGGATAATCGTGTGGCATTTGTATGTAATTATATAGAAAATAATTATAGTAATAGTCTTTCTCTCAATGAAGTAGCTAATATGGTACATCTCAGTTCTGCTTATTTATCTAAAGTATTCACACGACAAGTTGGTATGGGTTTTAGTCAATATATCATCCATATAAGACTGAAACATTGTAAGAAAGATTTAGTTATGACGGATAACTCAATTACACAAATTGCTGTGAAACATGGGTTTAGTAATTCGAGCACTTTATTAAAACATTTTAAAGCACATATGAAGTTAACACCTTCTCAATTTAGAGAAAAATATAAAAACTTAGAATTAGTAGAAACTATCAATAAAGAACAAAAAGAAGTTATTTATCAAAGATATTTATATTATTTGTCATTATATATTTACCAAACAGATGATATGTTACTACAGTCACCTGAAGCTCAAAAAAGAATAGATATTAAACTCAAAGAAACAAAGCGAAGGCTGTCACCTTATGGACATGTCATACAAATAGGGGACTTAGAAGTATTACTCATCAAAAGGTTTAGAAGACAATTGCTTGAAGCTAAGCATAATATCGGCGTAGATCATGTGCTAATCAAGGATCCAATCAAAGAGGGATTTATAGAGCATAAATGGATTGAAAGTGATGAAGAAATACCCAATATTCACCCATATATGAAGTTAGATGATTGCTTTAATTTTTTAATTGAATATCAAATAGGTTTAGGAATAGAGATAAATCCACCTAAGGCAAGAGTGAACTTTAAAGTGTATTATCAGGAAATGACTTATTTATTAGAACACATATATAACACATTAATGGATAGAAAATTACTTGATTTAATAGTTTATATTAGTACTAATGATGAACATTTATTTCAGTCTCTTTTGAAATTGTTTAAAAATTATTTTCCTCACGTCAAAATAGTGATGAATACGAACATTGATTCAGAAAAACAAGCAACCGCAGCTAAGTATATTTTAGATCATCATCGAAATAATATTGATAGTATCAGTTTTAGTGCAAATCAAAATGATATGATTAATTTTAAATCAATCGATGATAACCAATATACCCAAACAAAAAAACATATTAAATTAAAATTGAAGCAAATTAAGCGTTGGTTAGGTTTGAAAGATTAATGTATTCCATTTACTTTGTTAAAGTGGAATACATTAACGGGTAATACAAATTATACAAATGGCGCATATTTTCGAGCCGGTATTATTTTTGAACAATTAGTAGAAATGAATGAGGACATTCGTTCTATTGGGTACTGGCTAAATTTTGAGATACATCAACAATACTGTCAGAAAGAAACTATTGCTCAGTTGAATGGTATCGATTTATATCATCAATTTGGTGGCAAGAGACCTGCCTTTTTTACAAGTACAATGTTTTCAAAACTCTCTGAGCACATTTTATATAAAAATGAAAACTGTATGGTTACAGGTGATTTTAATCATTTTCAAGTGGTTTTATGGAATGCAGAACATTACAATCCATATTTCACGATAAATGATTCATCGAATGATATAAATTACAATGAATATCAGTTTAATATTACAAATGCTTTACCAGGTATTTATAAAATTAAACATTACACTTTAGATAAGAATAATGGTGCATTATATAAAGTATGGCAACAATATAATACGCGCTATGGCATGGATAAAGAAACGATTGATTACGTAAATAGAGTTAATTATCCAAAATTAAATATTAGTGAAATCAAAGTTACAGATACAATTACATATCATTTGAAATTACTAACTAATGCACTACAAATTATTGAATTCAGAAAGTATTATAATAAATAAGCTTAATAGCTAACTTAGGGGATTGAAATTCAAACGCCCTGGGTTAGCTTTTTTGTTGGGATAATGGTTACGAGTATTATGGTTATTGTGAAGTTTAGTAGTAATGACAAAAAAAGGAGATCTTTTTTTGTCATTGCTTAAAACGGACACAAAGTCATTATAAAAAGAATACAAAAATAGCAAATAATCTATATTAATAAGAAATTGAGCGCGCTACAATCTTTTTTGAGAGAGGATAGCAAGTATCATTGATAGAAGATGTTTAGTAAACATCTCACAATTGAGCTTATCTTCCCTGTTTGTCATTTGTAAATTTAAAAATAGGAGGAACGTAAAATGACTCAGAAGGGAAATGCGCAAACATATAAAGGTGACAATAAACTGATTTTAGGTATCGTGTTAGGTGTTGTGACTTTTTGGTTATTTGCACAATCTTTGTTAAATGTTGTACCTACGTTGCAACAATCGTTTCATAGTAATATCGGAACAATCAGTATCGCAGTGAGTATTACGGCACTGTTCTCTGGGATGTTTGTTGTTGGCGCTGGAAGCCTAGCTGATAAGGTAGGTCGTGTAAAGATAACTTATATCGGCTTATGGTTAAGTATTATAGGATCATTATTAATTATCGTTAGTAACTTACCAATATTATTAATTATTGGCAGAGTTATTCAGGGCTTATCAGCAGCAGCTATTATGCCCTCGACATTAGCAATTATGAAAGCCTATTTTGATGGTAAAGATAGACAACGTGCATTAAGCTATTGGTCAATAGGATCATGGGGAGGTTCAGGATTAGCATCACTATTCGGTGGGATGGTCTCAACATTTATTGGCTGGCGTTGGATTTTTATTTTATCTATACTTATAGCTTTATTATCAATGTATTTAATCAAAGGGACGCCTGAAACGAAATCACCAGTAACTAATAATAAGCACTTTGATTATGTTGGTTTGATTTTATTTGTAATTATGATGTTAAGTATCAATATTGTTATTACACAAAGTGGTGCGTTGGGATTATTTTCACCAATTATTTTAGGACTTACTCTCATTTTTATACTTTCGACAATTATTTTCTTAAAAGTTGAAAATAAAATAGGTAATCCATTAATTGATTTTAAACTATTTAACAATAAGGCGTATACAGGTGCAACATTATCCAATTTCTTATTGAATGGTGTGGCAGGTGCTTTACTAGTTGCTAATACATTTGTACAGCAAGGATTAGGGTTTAGTGCATTTCAAACAGGATTGCTATCAATAACATATTTAATAACCGTATTATTAATGATTCGTGTTGGAGAAAAAGTATTACAAAAAGTTGGTGCGAAGAAACCAATGGTTTTAGGAACTTCTTTTAATATGGTTGGTATCATTCTAATTTCGCTAACTTTTTTACCTAGTATGATTTATGTAGTTGTATGTATTTTTGGTTATTTACTTTATGGCTTAGGGTTAGGATTTTATGCTACACCTTCCACAGATATGGCTATTTCTAATTCACCAGAAGATAAAGTTGGTGTAGCCTCAGGTATATACAAAATGGCTTCATCATTAGGGGGTGCGTTTGGTATTGCTTTATCTGGCGCATTATATGGTATTGTAACTAATTTAACTAATGTACAAATTGGTGCGTTAGCGGGCTTATGGTTAAACGTTATTATGGCATTATTATCCTTATTCATCATTATGATCATGGTGCCAACAACAAAACAAATTAGAAAATAAAATCCCAATAGGGCTGACAAATATTTTGATAATAAAGAGTGTATAATGTAATTATCACGTTATAGGGGGAACTATTATGGTGAAAGAATTAATAGATTTATTGAAAGATAAAGAAGAACGAATGATTGAAATTCGTCGATTTCTGCATCAATATCCTGAACTATCGTTTCATGAAGAGCAAACTCCAAAATATATTGAAGAGTTTTATAGAAATAAAGATTGTGATGTAGAAACTAACATAGGGCCTAACGGATTAAAAGTGACAATTGATAGTGGGAAACCTGGCAAAACAATTGCTATTCGTGCAGATTTTGATGCATTACCAATTGAAGAAGATACAGGTTTATCATTTGCTTCAAAAAATAAAGGCGTGATGCATGCATGTGGTCACGATGCTCATACAGCATACATGTTAATACTTGCAGAAACATTAATAGAATTAAAAGAACAATTTAATGGCAAAGTAGTAGTTATTCACCAACCTGCAGAAGAAGTCCCACCAGGAGGTGCACAAGCAATGATTAAAGATGGCGTGTTAGATGGTGTGGATCACGTGTTAGGTGTTCATGTTATGAGTCATATGCCTACTGGAACGATTTTTTATCGTGAAGGTAACGTGCAAACTGGTAGAGACTTTTTTAAACTTACAGTAAAAGGACAAGGTGGTCATGGTTCATCACCACATACAGCAAACGATGCTATTGTTGCTGGTGCGTATTTTGTTAATGCTGCTCAAACGATTGTTTCAAGAAGATTAAATCCGTTTGAAACAGGCGTCGTAACGATTGGTTCATTTGATGGTAAAGGTCAATTTAATGTCATTAAAGACAGTATCATTATTGAGGGAGATGTTCGAGCGTTAACAGACGATACAAAACGCACAATTAAAAATGAGGTTACACGCCTATCAGAAGGTTTAGAGTCAATGTTTGGTGTAACTTGCGAGTTAGAATATCATGACGATTATCCAGCTCTATATAATGATCAAGAATTCACACGTTTTGTAGTGGATTCTATTGAAAATGCAGAAACAGATGCAATTAAAAAAGTAGAAAGATGTGAACCACAACCACCATCTGAAGATTTTGCATATTATGCTAAAAAGTTACCGAGTGCATTTATATATGCAGGCGCAGCTCCAGAAAATGGGGATATTCATCCTCATCACCATCCTAAATTCACAATTAGTGAAAAAGCAATGCGAGTTTCTGCAGAAGCGGTAGGCATTACTGTATTAAACTATTTAAAATAAACCAATATTTAAGACACCTTATTATAAAGCGATAATTATTCACTTTATAGCATTAAGGTGTCTTATATTATGTTGCGCTAATGATTATCAAACTATTATTTAAATCCATCACTTTAATATTGTCATAAAAGTTTATGAGCTAACTATTGAGTGTATATATAAAATGACAATAAAAAGATGAAGGATGATTATGATGAATGGCGACAAAAAAATAAGTGAATTACTAGATAGTTATAAAAAACCATTAAGAAAACTTTTTAAGTATGATAAATCAAAAGCCTTAACATTTGATAAAGAAAGTAGAAGTGAAGTTGAAAATGAAAAGGGTGTCTTTGTCATATTTAATAATAAAAAACCGATATTTGTTGGACAAGCCGGGGGATTAATGACGGGGTATAAATTGACCCAAAAAGATTTGAATGATAAATTAGGTCAATTTAATTCGAAATCTGCCGCAGGTACAGCGAAATTTAGAAGAGTGTTTAGCACGCAACAAAACTTAGATGAAATGGAACAACAAAATATTAAGGCAGAAACTTATAATTTAAAATTTCAATATATTAAAGTAAAAGAGAATCCAGCAATGATCAATATATTAGAATTACTTGCTATAGAATACGCAAAAGATAATGAAATGGAACTGTATAACTTTTTATAATTTAAGATAGATTATACTCAATTTTTAATGCTTAAAGAGAGGTGATTTGAAATGAATTTAAACTCATTAAGTATTTATTTTCAGCATCATGAAATAAGAATAAAACTACCAAAAAACTATTTTAAGACTGAAGGAAAGTCTTATCCACTAGTTATAGTACAAGATGGTGACTATTTATTTAAAGATGTAAACAAAGATGTAGTGTTTGCAGGGGTTGTTCCTAAAGGCAGAAAGCAAGACTACACACCTTGGTACACAAACGTAAATGGAATTGAATTTGATGGTAAGGCAGACGACTATTTAGTTTGGATAACGAGTGAATTATTGCCATATTTGAAAAAATGTTTCAGTATTTCCAAGGAACATAAAGATATAGCTATCGCAGGCGCATCGCTGGGTGGCCTAGTATCGTTGTATGGACTATTAACGGAGAAGTATGCTTTTGGTAGCTTTATATTAATATCGCCATCAATATGGTATCCTGAATTTTTAAAATTTATGAGAGAGCATGAAATTCTTAAACAGCCATTCCATGTGTACTGGTATGTAGGAGAGTTAGAAGGAAAGCAAAATAAACTTTCAAACCAAAGTATGATTTCACAAACAGAACAAGGCGTTGATATTTTAAATGAACTCTTAATATCTGAACAATCGGTATTTCACTTTGTAACTAATAGAAAAGGTATACATCGTAAAGATTACTTTAAAAAATACTTCAAGCATGCAATCAAGAAATTGTTTTAACTAAATGAAAAAGTTTTTCGCCTATATTGTCAGAAAATTCTTTATATTAAACTAAATTCGCCACTTTCAAGTTAGAAAAGTGGTAATATTTATAGTGTAAATATTTATGAAAAAGGATAACATGTATCTAATGATGAAAAGTAACACTTTAAATATAGCATTGATTAATGTTTTGAATTTTTATAAATATTACGTGAAATTATATTTAAATATAGGGGATGCTTTTATGACAGAAAACACTAAAAATTTTTCGGGAAGTAAGTTATTAACTGGTATTGTATTATCTATATTAACTTATTGGTTGTTTGCACAGTCTTTTTTAAATATAGGGCCAAAGATACAATCAACATTTAGCACAAGTCCAGATATAGTTAATATTTCAATTAGCTTAACTTCATTTGTTACTGGGGTTTTTATGGTTGTAGCGGGTAATTTTTCAGATAAACTTGGTAAGGTGAAGATGACTAGGATCGCATTGATACTTAGTATTATAGGTTCACTAATGTTAATCGTTTCTGGAAACGTTGTTTTATTACTCATGGGGAGAGTAGTACAAGGACTATCAGCAGCTATTATAATGCCGGCCACAATTTCAATAGTAAATGACTTTTTTGAAGGTGATGAGAGACAAAAAGCGTTAAGTTATTGGTCGATTGGCGCTTTTGGTGGTACTGGTTTATCTTCTTTTTTTGCAGGTGCAATGGCAACATTTATATCATGGCAATCGATTTTTGTATTATCTATTATTTTATCTCTTTTGGCGTTATTTTTGTTGAACAAGTTACCTGAAAGTAAGTTAGTTAAATCCACGTCTAATCAATTTGATTATATAGGACTTACTATATTTGTGATTATGATTGCAAGTATTAGTTTTGTGATAACACAAGGCTATAAAATGGGGTGGTTAAGTACACCTACATTAGTCTTAAGTTTACTATTTTTCGTTTGTATTTTTGTATTTTATAAATTTGAAAAGTCCAAACGAGCACCTTTTATTGATTTAGAATTATTTAAGAATAGACCATATATTGGCGCAGTATTGGCTAATTTTTTATTGAATACAGGTGTAGGTGTTATCGCTTTGTTTAACATGTATGTACAAGGTGGATTGAAATTGAGTGCATTTCAAGCGGGTATGCTTACCTTACCTTATGTAATTACATTATTACTTGTTGTTAGATTAGGTGAAAAGAGTATTAAACGTTTTGGAGCAAAACGTATAATGGTTATAGGTCCAATTTTTACAGCTTTAGGAATATTACTGTTTAGTTTTACTGTTCTTGATAAACCTTTATATATAATTGTAGCGTTAATAGGGGCTGTGTGTTTCGGAGGAGGAACCGGGTTGTTTGCAACGCCAGCTCTAAGTACGGCAGTATCAACTACGCCACCTGAAAAAGTAGGAGTCGCATCAGGAATTTTTAAAATGGGATCTACACTAGGTGGTGCATTTGGCATCGCAATTATGACATCTATTTATACAGCTATAATACAAAGTGGCCAGAGTATGGAAGCAGCAGCAAGCATAGGCTTTATCGTAGGGACATGTTTAGTTGCATGTGGCGTGTTAGCGAGTGCACTGATTATCCCAACTAGGAGGATTAAAACTAGATTGAAAACAAGTTAATTTGTTAAATCAATACGTAAATTGTTTAGATGATAGTTTAAATAACGGACATATTATGAAATTAATGATTAGAAGAAGAGGAGTAGACAGCCACAGACTTGGTTTATTTACTCCTCTTTATCTCAATTTATAATTTATGCTTAAAAGCTAAATGTAAATCGTGAGTAAATGCAATCAAAGGTCTTATAGTCATTTGAATACTACCTATAACGAATAATACGGTACCAGTTGTTACAGTTGAACTGTTGAAAAATAAAAAACTACCACATAGGAATACTAAGCCTAAGATAACATCATTTAATTGGTAGAGTGCTTTATAAATTAATGTAATGCGTTCGGATTTTGGATTTTTATGAAAATTAAGGTCTATATTTTTGTTGTGTTGTTTGAAGTGACTCACTTAGAACCTCCTAGAGTTAAATACTATATGAATTGTACATACCCCTAAGCATTTACATAAAACAAATAAAGTTTTATGATGATAGCAAATTAAAAGGTGGAAAAGAGGGATATTATGTATTATAAAACAACTTATCAATCACCGGTTGGCCAAATCACCTTAACTTCTGACGGAGAAAGTATTACAGGTTTGTGGTTACCAAACCATAAAGACATTGAATCACATTACGATGATAAATTAATTAAACAAGATCAACCAGTATTTGAACAAGCTACACGTTGGTTAGATAGTTATTTCTCAGGAAATAAACCTAAAATAGATTTTCCTTTGAAGGCGATAGGGACTCCCTTTAGAGAAACAGTTTGGAAAATATTGTTAGAAATACCACATGGAGAAACGGTAACTTATAGTGATATTGCCCGAAAAGTAGCGCTAGAAAGAGGTAAAGAGAAAATGTCTTCCCAAGCTGTAGGTGGAGCAGTTGGAAGTAATCCAATTTCTATTATCATTCCATGTCATAGAGTTGTGGGGAAAGACGGAAGCTTAACAGGTTATGGTGGTGGCATTGACACTAAAATTGAATTATTAAAATTAGAACAACTAGATATGACTCAGTTTTACAAACCTAAAAACAGTACCAAACCATGAGTTTGGTACTGTTTATTTGCGTTTTCAAAAATAAAATATGAATAAATAAGTATATTAGAATTTATGGAAAGTTGATTACTATCTTCAGGGTGTTATTCTGTGCAACATATTAATATTTATATAGGTGATACAATTTTTTGGTGATGATGAAAGGCGATTTCAAGTGTATTTGTTAATTCTTATTGGTGCAATTTTCCTAACCTAATTTGGAGAAATAACAGGATACATATAGATGTGGATAAAAACATTTGGCTAGTATTACATAATACTTTACACAGTTGTTTCAGGATTTTGTGTATTTATAGTAATTTTTTATTATTTCTACCACAATGATTTTTTCGTTACAGTTAAGCCAGTTTAATTCTCTATTTCTTTATTGGTATATTCCATAATATCAGCTGGTTGGCAATCAAGAGCTTTACATATAGCGTCTAAAGTTGAAAATCTGATTGCTTTTGCTTTGCCAGTTTTCAAATTAGATAAATTGGCAACTGTGATATCAATTTCATTTGCTAAGTCGCTGAGTTTCATTTTTCTATCTGCTAATACTCGATCTAATCTCACTATAATCATTTATTAAGACTCCTAAACAGTATGATCAAATTCATCTTGTAAAAACGCACCATATTTAAACACATAACTTATTATCCATATTATTATACCAGCAAAGATGAGCGTGAAATTAAAGTCATATATAAAATCACCTACGGATTCAATATTTTTATCAACTAATGCATATAATTTAGAATTATAATCTAAAAAACTATATATAACAAAGTTACTTGCAAGGTTAATCACAGATTCGAAAACACCTAATACTAGAAAACAATATGCGATAAAAGTGATAGTACTAGCATTTTTATAAGTGAAAATTTGGCCATTACTTACATTTTTTAGCCATTTTCTTACTTGTGCGATGATTACAATGTATAAAATAATTAAAATGACAATTAACAATAAAACTAATATAACAGGTGGTTTTGAAAATGTGATATCACTTAGATTATAATGGGCTACTGTATTTTTTGTTAAACCAAAAGAGTCTATCCAAAATTCTTCATCTACTTTTGCTATTTGATTATTTATAAAAGACGTTGGGATAATTAAGAGCCCTATAACCCCTATTAATATTGGTAAAATACTTAGTGATGTCATTATCAAAATTATTGTTGATAAAATGATTAAAGCTTTAACTAAAAGATTAAATCGTTTGTTATTAATCTTTTTCATAAATTGGTCTCCTTCTTTATGTGATTAACCATACTATAACTTATTATTTATCGATAATCAATATGTATTTATCGTTTTTCGGTATTTTAATTTTAGAATCTAGTTATATAAATCTATCAAATGACATAAAACTATCTTTTGTATTCCTACAAAATACGATGTTATAATATGTGTAACGAAAATAAGTATTCACTTATACACCAATCCCCTCACTATGTCAGTAGTGAGGGGATTTTTGTTGTTGTGGCTTAATGTCGCCTATTTTTTATTGTGTTTACTTAGCCAATAAATAAAATACGTAATGGCACAGCCACTGATGACTGACGCTATGATGTAAACGAAAATAATCATCACTATATACACCTCCTCTCTACGTCAAATTGACGCCTGAGAGATAGGCGAATTCCCTGCAAATGTAAAAGCAGCTCCACTTCCAATACTTTGAATGATGTCAGTTCAAGAGCAAAATAATGTGCCTTACTTTGATAAAAGTTGAATACGACTTTATGATTATATATATCGTCATTTTATACAGATATAACATATGATTAAGGCTGGGACAAATAAAATTTTGCCCCAGCCTCACATTAATTTATAAAGAGATAAGAATAAGTGAATTAAAACTTAATTTAAGGTATTATAATTACGGATATGATCGTTAATGCTTTCAAGATAGAAAATTGCACTTTCTTCATTTTCTAATTCAGTTTCGTGATCAAATTCTAAATTATCAAAACGGTTGAAGAAAGTTTCATATGTTTCAACTGAAATTTCTGTACGGTTGTTTAGTAAATCTTTATGTCCTTGAATATCGAGCGCATCTTGGTAACCTTCAACAACTTTACCACTAAAGAATTCGCCAACAGATCCAGAACCATAACTGAATAAACCAATTGTGTCATTAGCAGCTAAATCATGCGTTTCTAATAATGAGATTAAACTCAAGTATAAAGAACCTGTATAGATGTTACCTACATAACGATTATAATAAGTAGCTGCCTCATAACCAGTAGTTAGACGCGTTTTAGTTTCTTCATCTATGTCATCTGTTAAAATTGAATCAAGGGCTTTTTTGCCCATTTTAGTAAATGGTACATGGAAGCATAAAGAGCTGAAATCAGCTAGTGATTTATTGTAACGACGTGCATATTCTTGCCAACTTTCTTGGAATGAATGGATATACGCATCTTTTGATAACGCACCATCTACAAGTGGATAAGGTTGTCCACTTGGACGCCAAAAATCATATACGTCTTCAGTGAAAGCAACTGCGTCGTCATTTAGTTCAAGAATACGTGGGTTTTGTGATATCATCATAGCAACTGCACCTGCACCTTGTGTAGGCTCGCCACCAGAATTCAAACCATAACGCGCAGTATCACTTGCGATGACAAGTACTTTCTCATCCGGACGTTGCGCTAAATAATCTTTAGCTAATTGGATAGCTGGTGTTGCAGCATAGCAAGCTTCTTTCATTTCAATACAACGTGCAAATGGTTGAATACCTAACAAATTATGTATCTGCACTGCTGAAGCTTTTGCTGAATCAATTGCAGATTCAGTTGCAACAATAACCATACTGATTTGTTTTTTATCTTCTTCTGTCACGATGGCTTTTGCTGCATTAGCACCCATTGTAACGATATCTTGACTCATAGGACTTACTGACATCTCATTTTGCCCGATGCCTAATAAGAACTTGTTTGGGTTCACTTGACGTGATTCGGCAAGTTTAGCCATATCTACATAAAATCTTGGAACATAAAAATTAATTTGATCAATACCGACTGTCATAAAGCGTATCGACACCTTTCTATATATAAATAAGCAACTGTATCATACCAAATCATAAGCATAAAATACAATTATTTGAAAAGAGTTATAAAGGAGACTAATTATGAATAAAGTAGCAATCGTAAGTGCAAAACGTACACCAATAGGAAGATTTAGAGGGAAATTAAGTAAATATTCAGCAGTTGAACTTGGAACAAAGACATTAGAAGCTGCGATGAAGGCAATTAACATAGATCCACAGAAAGTAGAACAAGTTATCTATGGTAATGTTTTACAAAGTGGCAGTGGTCAAAATCCTGCCCGTCAAATAGCAATCCATTCCGGTGTTCCAAATACAACACCAGCTATGACCATAAATGAAGTGTGTGGCTCTGGCTTAAAGTCTATTATTTTAGGAAAGCAATTAATTCAATTAAGTGAAGCTAAAGTAGTGGCTGTAGGTGGTGTGGAAAGCATGACAAATGCACCTAAGTTAGTGCTTAATGAAGGTGAATCCCCTGTAGATAGCTTTATGCACGATGGTCTTACTGACGCTTTTTTAAACGTACCTATGGGTATTACAGCTGAAAAAATTGCAGAAAAGTACAATGTATCACGTGAAGCACAGGATTATTTTGCTAACGAATCTCAACAAAAAGCGCAACAAGCGACAGAAGCAGGTAAATTTAATAATGAAATCGTTCCATTAGAAGATGTGAATGGAGAAATGATGACTACGGATGAAGGTATTCGTGGAAATAGTAGTGTTGAGAAATTAAGTACATTAAAAACAATATTTAAAGAAGACGGCACGGTAACAGGCGGCAATGCGTCTAGTATTAATGATGGTGCGTCTACAATTATTTTAATGGATGCTGACTATGCGAAACAAGAAGGCTATGAAATTTTAGCTATAGTTGGAGAGCATGCCGAAATTGGTTGTGATCCTGAGTATATGGGCTATGCTCCATATCATGCAGTGACAAAATTATTAGATAAGACAGATAAAGTCATCGATGACTTTGACGTAGTAGAAATGACGGAAGCTTTTGCGTCACAAAGTATTCCTGTGAGAGACAATTTAAGTATATCTGAAGATAAGCTGAATTTATATGGTGGTGCGATTGCGTTAGGTCACCCTATAGGTGCAAGTGGTACACGCTTGGTTACAACTTTAGTTAATATTTTAGCTCAAGAAGAGAAACAATCAGGTATAGCAACTGCTTGTATCGGTGGCGGTTTAGGAATTGCAATCCAAATTGAAAAGGAGAATAACTAATGGAACCATTAGGTAAGACATTTCGTCATTTGTCTAGAACAGAAAAGTTAGAGGAGTTAGTTATTAAAGGTTGGTTATCTGAAGAAAATAAAAATGTGTTACTCAATAATCCTTTAATTTCAGAAGAGATTGCGAATAGTCTTATAGAAAACGTCATTGGACAAGGGACATTACCTGTAGGATTATTACCTGAAATCAACGTAGATGGTAAATCATATGTTGTACCAATGATGGTAGAAGAACCTTCAGTAGTTGCAGCAGCTAGTTACGGAGCAAAGCTTGTAAATCAAACTGGTGGCTTTAAAGTTATTGCTAGTGAACGTTTAATGATTGGTCAAATTGTGTTTGACAGTGTGAAAGATACAGCAGTTTTAGAGGAGCATCTTCAACAACTTGAAGTACAAATGAAACGTATTGCAGATGAAGTGTATCCTTCAATAATAGAGCGTGGTGGCGGTTTTCGTAAAATAGAGATAGATACATTCCCAAATGAAGGCTTAGTGTCATTAAAAATCTATGTAGATACTAAAGATGCAATGGGTGCCAATATGTTGAATACCATTTTAGAAGGTATAACAGCATATTTAAAAAATGAATTGGAACATGTTGATATATTGATGAGTATTTTATCTAATCACGCCACTGCATCTGTCGTTAAAGTGCAGGGGGAAATCTCAGTTGATGCATTATCAAAAGGCGGTCGTGATGGTCAAGATGTTGCCAAAAGAATGGAACGCGCCTCTGTATTAGCTCAAGTTGATATACATCGTGCGGCAACACATAATAAAGGTGTGATGAATGGTATTCACGCTGTAGTGTTGGCGACAGGTAATGATACTCGTGGTGCTGAAGCGACAGCACATGCATATGCAAGTAAAGATGGTCAATATCGTGGGCTAGCTACGTGGCATTATAATGAAGAAAAACAAGTGCTTGTAGGGACAATTGAGGTGCCTATGACATTGGCTACTGTAGGTGGCGGTACAAAAGTTTTACCAATCGCAAAAGCCTCGTTAGAACTAATGAACGTTGATTCTGCACAAGAATTAGGTCATGTTGTCGCTGCCGTAGGATTAGCTCAAAATTTTGCTGCATGTCGTGCCTTAGTTTCTGAAGGTATTCAACAAGGTCATATGAGTTTACAATATAAATCATTAGCAATTGTAGTAGGGGCGCAAGGTGAAGAAATTGCTCAAGTAGCAGAACGTTTAAAAACACAAGACCGTGCCAATACAGCAGTTGCACAACAACTCTTAGAAGAGTTAAGATTACAAAAACAATAACATAAACTATCCCCTAAATGAATTCTCTAATGCATTTAGGGGTTTTTATATAAATAAAATAGATAGTGATTTTTAAAGTGATTGATTTATTTGAAACTATGATTGCCATATAATTAAAATATAAAGAAAGTGAAGAAAGGGGAAATGATTAATGGAAAATAAAAAATTACCAGCATTATCATATACGGGAAATGCTAAAAGTGAGGTGCCCATTCTTGCTCATGAACAAGGTCTACAAACCATTACGGCTGAACCATGGTTAGAGATTTCTGATAGGGGATTACAACTTGAAGGGCTTTGCTTCGATAGAAATGGAGACTTAGTACTTTGCGAAGTCTTTGGGGGAACTATTTTTCATGTATCCTTACCTGACAAAAAAATCACACAATTATTAAAGTCACATAAAGATAACCCAGCAGCCGTTAAAATACATAAAGACGGACGATTATTTGTATGTTATTTAGGTGATTTTGATAGTTCAGGTGGTATTTACGCTGTTGATGGAAGCGACAATAAAATTCAGGAAATTGTATCAGATATTGAAACAGAATATTGTGTGGACGATTTAGTATTTGATAGTAAAGGTGGGTTTTACTTTACGGATTTTAGAGGTTATTCGACAAACCCTAAAGGGGGAGTATATTATGTCTCACCTGACTTTAAGTCCATCACTCCTGTGATACAAAATATTGCAGTTGCGAATGGTGTTGCGCTTAGCACTGATGAAAAAATACTTTGGGTAACTGAAACGAATGCAAATCGATTACATCGTATAGAATTATTAGAAGACGGTGTTACGATTGCGCCCTTTGGAGCTTCTATTCCTTATTATTTCACAGGGCATGAAGGGCCAGATTCTTGTTGTATAGATAGTGATGATAATTTATATGTTGCTATGTATGGTCAAGGAAGAGTATTAGTCTTTAATAAGAGAGGTTATCCAATAGGTCAAATTTTGATACCTGGTCGTGATTCAGGTCATATGTTGAGATCAACACACCCAGCATTTATACCAGGAACAGATCAATTGATTATTTGTTCAAATGATATTGAAAATGATGGTGGTTCTTGGATTTATACAGTAAAAGGGTTTGCTAAAGGACACCAAAGTTATCAATTTCAATAAAGTAAAAAAGAAACGTTAATTTGCAACGAAAAGCTGCAAATTAACGTTTTTTTAGGAGCAAAGAGTTAACTGCTTAGAAAACGATTTTACGCAGCTTCCTAATAGATATAGTTATATTTGGCAGCTGCTGATTTACTTAATATTCTTGTGCTATAAGCAAGAGGACGATTGTAATTATATTCGGATACTTTGATACTACCATTTTTATAAACAGTTTCTACATAAGCAACATGACCATATGTGCCAACAGTTGATTGCATTACCGCTCGTTTCGCTGGTACTCTACCTACACGATAGCCACTATTTTTTGCTTTGTAATACCAATTTTTAGCATTTCCCCAACTATTGGGTACAGGTTTACCCACGCTCGCTCTTTTATTAAATACATACCATGTACATTGATTTTTACTATAATAATTAACTGCTGCATTAGCAGTTTGATTTTCATGTGTTGTTTGAACAGTTGTTGTCCCAGTTATAAGTATCGTAGTCGCAATAAGTGTGTTTGTTGTTATTTTTTTAATATTCATACATTACTCCAGACATTTTTAAAAATTATATATTTATCATAAGTAGATAGAGTGAAAAGTACAATAAGATAAACTATTATTACAAATAACTTTAATATGTTTGAAATATATGCCACGCAATTGTAATTTTACTGAACAAATACTTAAAGAAAAACTGTAACAGATATTTTTTAATGATAATAAATGTAATTCGTCGAATATAAAAATTAAAATTAAACATAAATTTAAATAATAAAGGAAGTATTGAAAGTGTTTCTCAACTTGAGTATGATTTAACTAACAAAGGAGGTGGCTATTATTTTTAGTAGAAACACTAAAGACAATAGTAGTAAGAACAAAGTGAAAAAGCCATTAGGTTTTGTTTCGGCGATCGTTACGTTAGTGACAATGATTGCAGCAATGCTTTTTACAGTTGCAGTACTAGAAAAGGAACCGCATATTCCTTTATTAATAGGAACAGCTGTAGCGATACTAATTACAATGTTACACGGTTACGAGTTTAGTGAAGTTGAAGAAATGATGTATAAGGGGATTCGTCATGCTTTGCCAGCAATCGTAATCATCATACTTGTAGGATTAGTAATAGGATCATGGATAGGCAGCGGTGTAGTCGCAACGATGATTTACTATGGATTACAACTGATAGACCCAAGATACTTTTTAGCAGTTGTTATTATCTTATGTGGTATCGTAGCTTTAGCTATAGGTAGTAGTTGGTCGACGATGGCGACTGTGGGGGTTGCCTCGATGGGTATTGGCATTAGTATGGGTATATCACCCGGTATGGTTGCTGGTGCAGTGATTTGTGGATCATACTTTGGTGATAAGATGAGCCCACTATCGGACACTACGAACTTAGCTTCTGGATTAACTGGTGTTGACTTGTTTGAGCATATAAAGCATATGTTTTATACGACAATCCCAGCATTAGTTATTTCATTAATTGCTTTTTTCTTTATAGGACAACGCTTTGGTGGAAGAAATTTTGATGCAAAAAACATAAAAGACATTCTTGCAACGATGCAAGATAACTTTTTAATTACACCATGGCTATTACTTATACCAATTATTGTAATTGCACTTGTTGTAGTAAAAGTTCCTGCGATCCCAGCAATTTGTGTAGGGATTATATTAGGATTTTTTGCTCAGATATTTTTACAAGGTGGTTCTATTACAGAAGCACTTACAGCTCTTCAAACAGGTTATACAATTGAGTCAGGCAATAAATTGGTAGATGAACTATTCAATCGAGGTGGATTGGAGTCAATGTTCTACACAATATCACTGACACTTGTTGCAATGACCTTTGGGGGTGTCCTAGAATATTCTGGTATGCTCACAGCGTTAATTGCTGTTATTTTAAAAGTGGCTAAATCTACGGGATCATTAATTGCATCCGTTATTATATCGTGTATTGGCACAAACTTTACTTGTTCTGAACAATATATATCTATTATTGTGCCCTCGCGCATGTACATAAATACGTTTAAAGATAAGAAATTGCATCCTAAAAATCTATCTAGAGCGCTAGAAGATGGTGGAACATTGACGTCTGTGTTTGTACCTTGGAATACATGTGGTGTCTTTATTGCATCAACTTTAGGCGTTTCAGTAGTAGAATATGCGCCGTTTGCCATTTTAAATTATACTGTACCAATCATTTCGATTATATTTGGTTATATCGGTTTTAAAATTATTGGTTTAGATGAATCAGAGAGTGAACTAGCAGACCAATCTCAAAAAAATGATACAAATTTAGCATAATATATAAATATAATAGCTGTAATTTTTATGAAGGAGTGGGACATCATAGGTGTTCCGCTCTGATTTTTATACGGTAAGTTTTTGAATGACTATATAAAGTATGTGATTGAATTATTAGAAATTCTACGTATACTGAACAGTATTAAATATGTTTCAAGTAGAGGTGTAAACATATGGATATTAAACATATGAAATATTTTGTCGAAGTCGTAGATCAAAAAGGAATGACTAACGCTTCAAAATCACTATACATTGCTCAACCTACAATTAGCAAAGCAATAAAAGACTTAGAAAAAGAACTTAATATGACTTTTTTCGATCGGAGTAAGAGACAACTCGTATTAACTGATGCTGGAAAAGTATTTTACAAAAAATGTAAGGAAATTTTGACTTTATATAAAGATTTACCAAAAGAAATTAATAGCTTGTTGGGATTAGAAACAGGTCATATAAGTATTGGCTTATCAGCAGTAATGAACATGAATAAGTTTATACATATCTTAGGTGAGTTTCATCAAGAATACCCAAACGTGACCTACAATCTTGTTGAAAAAGGTGGCAAAATGATTGAGACACAATTAATCAATGATGAAATTGATATTGGTATTACAACGATACCCGTAGACCAAGATATTTTTCACTCTATACCACTGTATCAAGAAGACTTAAAATTAGTAGTAAATAAAGAACATAGATTAGCGGATAGAGAACAGATTAATATGGCTATGTTAAAGGATGAAGATTTTATCTTATTTAATGAGGACTTTTATCTAAATGATAAAATTATTGAAGCGGCAAAAAACGCTGGTTATGTACCGAAAACGATATCTAAAATTTCGCAGTGGAATTTTATAGAGAATTTATTAAGTGCACACTTAGGCGTAAGTATATTACCGGAAAATATTGTTAATTTATTAGATGGTAGCTTTAAAAATATAACAATTGATGATCCGGGTATGCGTTGGGAATTGGGAGTTATTTGGAAGCGAGATAAATATCTTAGCCACGCAACAAGAAAATGGATTGAATTTATGAAAGAACGTTTATAGAAATGAGTTGTAAAGTGTCACATTACTTTTAAGAAAGCTTTATTTAAAAAGACGTTATTCATAGCAAGTGGGGCGGCGAAACACTTTTGTACATTGTGTTTTCGTTGTTCCGCTCTTTTTTTATTTTTGAAAAATAATCAAGCAAGTAAAAAATAAACGCGCATTAGCATATTTCCAGTTTTTGTTAAAATTAATTAATGTAGAATAGTTATAGATAAATATAATTTAATAAATCGCTTCCATTCATAAAAGTAATAAGTCATATTAAAAATCAATATTTTTATTATATGATCAGGGGACTTATACTAAGAGATGTAATCAATAAAGTTTAAAATAATAATGCAATAAAGGATGATGAATATTGCAAATATCAAAGAAGGTATCAAAAGTTTTACTGCAAGTATTATTAATTATGGGAATCACTTATATAGGCAATGTAATTCAGAGCGTATTGCATATACCAATCGCAGGTAGCATTGTAGGATTACTTGTATTTTTCCTCTTATTACAGTTTAAAGTAATTCCGTCAAAATGGGTCAGTGAAGGCTCTAACTTTTTCCTTACAACGATGGTGTTTTTCTTTGTACCGTCAGTGGTTGGTGTTATGGATGTCGTTTCTGATATTAACTTGAATTTTATCCTATTCTTTTCAATGGTTATTTTAGGAACATGTTGTGTCGCATTAATTTCTGGTTTTATAGCTGAGAAAATGGTTAAAACTGCGCGATACGGGAATGGACAAAATTAGATGATGTTTTTAAAAGGCTTTTTAATGATTGCTTTGACACTAGCAATGTTTATAGGTGCCAAAAAATTACAGTTAAAATATAAAACACCATTTTTAAACCCGGCATTAATATCGTCTATAGGAATTATTATTGTACTTCTATTATTTAAAGAAGATTATCAAGATTATATGACTGGAGGAAAATGGATTCATTATTTATTGAATTGCACTGTTGTTTGTTTAGCATTTCCACTATATCAAAATCGCCATAAAATACTACAAAATGCGAGTATTATTTTTAGTAGTGTGCTGACAGCAGTGATGTTAAATTTCATATTTGTGTATAGTATATTAAAAATTTTAGGATACTCAAAAGAAGTAATCGCGACAATGTTACCAAGATCAATGACTGCTGCGGTAGGCATAGAAGTATCACATCAACTTGGTGGTATTGATACTATTACAGTTATGTTCATTGTAACTACTGGTTTGATTGGTAGTATTTTAGGTTCTTATTTATTGAGATTAGGTAGATTTAAAACTTCAATTGCGAAAGGTTTGACTTATGGAAATGCTTCACATGCTTTTGGTACTGCGCAAGCATTAGAGATAGATTTAGAATCTGGTGCATTTAGTTCTATAGGAATGATACTAACAGCAGTTCTAAGTTCAATCATCTTACCTATTCTGATCCTTTTCTTATACTAAAATGATTACTGTTTAGTGATAATAGATTGCGAAGTTAATTAAAAAATATGGGGAAACAACTTGAATATTGAAAGGAGCTATTTTGATAATGGCAAAAATTAAAGCAAATGAAGCATTAGTGAAAGCATTACAAGCATGGGACATTGATCACTTATATGGTATTCCTGGTGATTCTATTGATGCAGTGGTCGATAGCTTAAGAACGGAAAGAGATAATATTGAATTTGTTCATGTTCGCCATGAAGAAGTAGCAAGTTTAGCTGCTGCTGGATACACAAAACTAACAGGTAAAATTGGCGTCGCATTAAGTATCGGTGGCCCTGGTGTTATTCATTTACTAAATGGAATGTATGATGCGAAGATGGATAATGTACCTCAATTGATTTTAGCAGGCCAAACAGACAGTACTGCTTTAGGAACAAAAGCTTTCCAAGAAACCGATATTAGCAAAATGGTTGATGATGTAGCTGTATACAAACATCAAGTAACTGAAAATGACAAAGATATTTTTGGAATTGTAAATGAAGCAATACGCACAGCTTACGAGAAAAAAGGTGTATCTGTCTTAATCTTGCCTAACAACTTATTGACGCGCAAAGTTAAAGACACTACTAATCAAAAAGTGGATACTGCACCACCAGCTCGTGTAGCACCAAAACCAAATACTATAAAGAAAGCGGCTAAACTCATTAATAAAAGTAAAAAGCCAGTAGTATTACTTGGTACTGGTGCACAACATGCAAAAGATGAAGTCCGTGAATTTATAGAAGCATTTAAGATACCAACGATTGTAACGTTACCAGCAAAAACAGTTCTGTCTGATGCGCATCCTTATAACATAGGAAATCTCGGTAAAATAGGTACTAAAACAGCATACCAAACGATGCAAGATGCGGATTTATTAATTATGGTTGGTACTAATTATCCTTATGTAGATTATTTACCAAAGAAAAATATCAAAGCAATACAAATTGATACAAATCCAGAAAACATTGGACACCGTTTTGATGTTAATGTAGGCATTCTTGGTGATAGCAAACTTGCATTGCTACAATTAACTGATATGGCTAAGCATGTTGCAGATCGCAACTTCTTAAATAAGACATTAGAAAGAAAGGCTACATGGGATGCTTGGATGGCTGAAGATATGGCTAATGCTAGTAAACCTATTAGACCAGAACGTTTAATGGATGCTATAAATAAAGTTAGAACAGACGATGCCATCTTCTCTATAGATGTCGGTACAGCAACGGTATGGTCTACACGCTATTTAAACTTAACAGTGAATAATAAATTTATTATTTCTAGCTGGTTAGGTACGATGGGGTGTGCGTTACCTACTGCAATAGCCGCGAAACGCGAGTATCCAAATCGCCAAGTAGTTGGTGTTATTGGTGACGGTGCGTTTGATATGGTTATGCAAGATTTTGCTACTGCAGTGCAGTATGATTTACCAATGACATTATTTGTATTAAATAATGAACAACTTTCATTTATTAAATATGAACAACAAGCTGCCGGTGAATTAGAATATGCTATTAACTTCACTGATATTGACTTAGAAAAATTTGCTGAAAGTTGTGGCGGAGTTGGTTACACACTTAAAGATCCAAACAGAATTGATGAAGTAGTTGAAGCTGCTATGGCTGAAAATAAACCAACGATTGTTAATGTTTATGTAGATGAAAACGCAGCGCCATTACCAGGTAAAATTGTAAATGAAGAGGCAATTAATTATGGTAAATGGGCGTTTAGATCTATTACTGAAGATAAAAAATTAGACTTTGATGAATTGCCACCAATGTCAACAGCAGTAAAACGTTTCTTCTAAGGTAACAATGAGGCGTTAGTTGCTATAGATGGAGATTTGAAATATTTTATTGAAAAATAGTTAGTGAATATAAATGATATAAGTAATTTTATAGGGCGAGAACATGAAATCAAAGTAACTTTTGATTTGTGTCTCGCTCTTTTTTTATGTACTAAGATATTGATAAAAATCAAGACTATGGAATAATAGAGTTAACTAAATTTTCAGACAAAAGTAGAAAAGTATGCATTGTGCATCAATAACACTTAGGACTTATAGTGCATTGATTGTTTTATAGCATAGTGTAGTTAAATTGGAGAGGGATGTAAAAATGATTAAAAAAATATTCAAAAATAATCAATTAAAAACACCGCACACGTATGCACTGTTACTCTTTATTATCATCTTTTCTAGTGTACTGACATATTTAATTCCTGCTGGTGAGTACGCAAGAGAGAAGAAAGATGGACAGACTTTAGTAATATCAGGTTCATATGAACAAGTTCAGCAACAAGGTGTATCATTCTTTGATATTTTTAGAGCTATACCAGAAGGACTGATTAGTGGTGGAGAAATTGTATTTTATATTTTTCTAGTAGGTGGGGCGTTTGGAATTGTACATAAGACTGGTGCATTTGAAAATGGTGTGAATAAAGCGATGCAAACACTAGGTTCATACAAAGTGCTAATGATTCCTTTAACTATGACTATTTTTTCGATATTAGGTTTTTCAATAGGGTTAGCAGAAGAAACGATTATCTTTGTTCCTATTGGCATAATTATCGCACGCACACTAGGTTATGACGCGCTGACCGGTGCAGCAATGGTTATTTTGGGAGCGGCCAGTGGTTTTATAGGTGGAATGTTAAACCCTTTTACTGTAGGTGTAGCACAAACTGTGGCAGAATTACCAATGTTTTCGGGGTGGGGTCTACGTACCATTATTTATATATTTATTCTAATTGCTGCAATTACTTCAGTTATGTTGTATGCGCGAACTGTAAAAAGGGATATGTCTAAATCTTTAGTATACGAATTAGAACAAGTTGAAAGTCATGAAAATAGTGTAATAGAAGCAGCACGATTTACTAAACGACAAGCAGTTGGTTTAGGGTTAATAGTGATGGTAATCGTATTAAATGTATATGGCATATTTACGTATGGTTGGTCATTTAATGAAATGAGCGCTAACTTTATACTTGCTGGTTTACTCGCTGGTTTCATTGGTGGCCTTGGATTAAATGGTACTTTTGATGCGATGATTGATGGAATGAAAGATATTCTGTTTGGTGCTATGATAGTTGGATTTGCCAAAGGTATTATTGTTATTCTAGAAAATGGTCAAGTTATTGATAGTATTGTGCATGGGATGACAACGTTACTTGCGGATGTACCATCTTCTTTAGTTATTATTGCTATGTTTATATTACAGTTTATGCTTAATTTCTTTATACCATCAGGGTCTGGTCAAGCTTTGACTACAATGCCTTTAATGGTACCTATTTCTGATTTGTTAGATATTAATAGACAAATTACCGTGTTAGCATTCCAATACGGTGATGCCATTAGTAATGTATTATTTCCAACGTCAGCTATTTTGATGGGAGCCTTAGCGGTAGGTAAAATAACCTATACGCAATGGTTGAAGTTTGCTTGGAAGATCATCTTAGCTTGGGTTATTATCTGTTGTATTGGTATGTCCATTGCACTTATAATTGGTTATTAACGTGAGTTATTTGGCGCAATTGTATAAGGTCATACAAATTAAAAATAAAAATTTATATTGTATATTTTATGAAAGCGTTATATAATGTAAAAAAACATATCGTTACTTTGCGTGTTACTGGTTAAGCAGGCATGAGCAAACAGAAAGACTATAGGGAATAGTCTGTTTGCTCATGCCTTTTTTGCGCATTAATAACGATCAAATTATATTTTTGGAAGGGATGTTTTTATATGTTTAAAAAGCTATTCGGACAGCTTCAGCGTATAGGTAAAGCTTTAATGTTACCAGTCGCTATTTTACCTGCTGCCGGGCTATTGTTGGCAATAGGTACAGCTATACAAGGTGAGGAACTACAACACTATCTGCCATTTATTCAAAATGCGGGTGTTCAGAGTATTGCCGAAATGATGGCAGGCGCCGGAAGTAGTATATTTGATAATTTACCAATGATATTTGCTTTGGGTGTTGCGATAGGTTTAGCTGGTGGAGATGGTGTTGCAGCAATTGCAGCCTTTGTCGGCTATGTTATTATGAACAAAACGATGGGGGCATTTTTACATGTGACACCAGATAACGTTAACGACGCAGCAAGTGGTTATGCAAGTGTCTTAGGAATCCCAACGTTACAAACAGGTGTGTTTGGCGGTATTATTATTGGGGCATTAGCAGCGTGGTGTTATAACAAGTTCTATAATATTTCATTACCGTCTTACTTAGGTTTCTTTGCCGGTAAACGTTTTGTACCAATTATGATGGCAACAACTTCATTTGTATTAGCGTTCCCAATGGCATTAATATGGCCAAGTATTCAATCTGGCTTAAACGCATTTAGTGAAGGATTATTAGATTCAAATACAGGGGTCGCAGTTTTCTTATTCGGATTTATTAAACGTTTGTTGATTCCATTTGGTTTGCATCATATTTTTCATGCACCATTTTGGTTTGAATTTGGCGCTTGGAAAAATGCAGCTGGCGAAATAATTCACGGTGACCAACGTATCTTCATTGAACAAATTAAAGAAGGTAGTAATTTAACTGCTGGTAAATTTATGCAAGGGGAATTTCCGGTTATGATGTTTGGTCTCCCAGCAGCAGCTTTAGCAATTTATCACACAGCAAAACCTGAAAATAAAAAAGTAGTAGCTGGATTAATGGGGTCAGCAGCTTTAACTTCTTTCTTAACAGGTATTACAGAACCATTAGAATTTTCATTCTTATTTGTAGCACCATTACTATTTTTAATTCATGCAATTCTTGATGGTCTATCTTTCTTAACTTTATATTTACTAGATGTACACTTAGGCTATACTTTCTCAGGTGGATTTATCGATTATGTCTTGTTAGGGGTCTTACCTAATAAAACACAATGGTGGCTAGTCATTCCTGTAGGACTTGTCTACGCAGTAATTTACTACTTTGTATTCCGATTCTTTATCCTTAAATTTAAATACAAAACACCAGGTCGCGAAGATAAACAAGCGCAAGTTACGAATTCATCTGCAAGTGAATTACCGTTTAATGTTTTAAACGCAATGGGTGGACAAGATAATATCAAACACCTTGATGCATGTATTACGAGATTGCGTGTTGAAGTAGCAGATAAAAGTAAAGTGGATACTGCGGAATTGAAAGCATTAGGTGCTTCAGGTGTACTTGAAGTAGGTAATAATATGCAAGCAATTTTTGGACCTAAATCTGATCAAATCAAACATGATATGTCCTTAATTATGAAAGGCGAAATCACAAAACCTAGTGAGACTACAATCACTGAAGAAGATGAGGAAAATACGGTTCAATTAAATAAAGTCTCAGATACAGAGATTTATGCTCCGGGTAAAGGACAACTTATTCCATTATCAGAAGTGCCTGATCAAGTATTTGCTCAAAAAATGATGGGTGATGGTGTAGGTTTTATCCCAGAAAATGGAGAAATTGTAGCACCATTTGATGGAACTGTTAAAACAATCTTCCCGACGAAACATGCTATTGGCCTAGAATCTGAACAAGGCATAGAATTATTGATTCATATCGGCATCGATACAGTTAAGTTGAATGGTGAAGGTTTTGAAAGTCTTGTGAATACTGGAGATACGATTAAGAAAGGTCAACCGCTTATGAAGGTTGATTTAGACTATATTAAGTCTAATGCACCAAGTATCGTAACACCTTTAATCGTAACAAATTTAGAAGATCGTATAATTGAAACAGCTGATGCGAACCATGTATCTGCTGATGAACTAATTATGAAAATTAGCCCAAAATTATAAAATTAAAACTAAGAGAGCTCGAGACATAATACAATATGTCTCGAGCTTTTTTATCATGATAGGGGTCACATGGAAATAAAAATGTTGAAAGATTCTGAAATTATAAATATCATTAGAGTTAAGAATAGAGAAGGTAGCGGGTGATAAAATGAAATATAAACCAACAATGAATGTAATGCCAAAAGTATCGTTAGTACCACCGGAATTAAATATGGCAGAACCACTGTATCGAACAATTAAAAATAACTTTACACACTTAGCACCATTTTTAGATTTTATAACAGACGATGTGACGATTGAAGATGAACATGCATATTTAAAAATGATGATTCAGCAACATGCGGACAATAAAGCGAGATTATTCTTAATTTACTATGAAACATCACTGATAGGTACTGTTGATTTACATAAAATAGATAATAATAATCATAAAGCTGAAGTAGGTTATTGGATAGCTGAAGGATATACGGGTAAAAACATAGTAACAAATTGTGTTAATCATTTATGTCACTTTGCGTTTGAAACGTTAGCGCTTAACAAACTTATAATTAAAGCGGATGTTAGAAATAGAGCCAGTAACAAAGTAGCTGAAAAAGCAGGATTTACTTTTCTAGCTACAGATGTAGAAGACATCTTTGATGGTGAAAATTATAGAGATATGAATAGATATGTCTTACTTAAAAAGCAATTTGAACAGCAACCGAGATAATCGGTTATTAGGAGGGAGTATATGGAACTTACTAGAGGCATTAACCATATAGGCTTAACAGTTCCTGACATTGAAAGTGCTACTCAGTTTTTCAAAGAAGCTCTAAACGGTAAAATTGCGTATGATAGCCAGACTAAAGCAGAGGAGCCGCGAGGGGGAGCACATGTTGAACATGTTTTAAATATTGAACAAGGGGCAGTAATTGTAAAAAAACGAATGATGGTATTTAATAATGGTCCTAATATAGAGATGTTTGAATTTGAACATGCTAAACAAAATAATCCGACGTCTTTACAGGATATAGGATTTACACATATTTCATTTTATGTTGATGACTTTGACAACACACTAGCGCAAGTTAAACAAGCCGGAGGTATACCAGTATCTGAGCCACATACTAATACAAGATATGAAGATACGGTAGGTAATCAAACAGTATATATTAAAACACCATGGGGGAGTCTCATTGAGTTACAAACAGTACCTAATGGCTTTTATTATCCGGAACATAGCGAAGCAACTGTTTTTATACCAGAGCCATAAATAGATATGACTAAAGGGAGGAAATAAAAATGTTACAAAACAAATTAAATGTAGCTAATTTGAAAACACCTATTCATAAATTAGAACAATTAAGTGAGACTTTAGGTAAAAATATTTATATTAAAAGAGACGACTATACTGGAACTGAGATTTCTGGTAACAAGGTGCGTAAATTAGAATATACCTTGCAATATGTCTTGGATAATGGCTACGATACAGTGATCACAACTGGAGCCATAACATCAAATCACGCAAGAGCGACCGCTGCATTATGTGCACAATTCAACATAACATGTCATTTAGTACTCCGAGGTAACTTGGCAGAGTTTGAAGGGAATTTATTTTTAGATGCAATGTTGGGAGCACACATTCACATCATTGAGCCATCAGCTTCAAGAGAAGAAGCAATGGAAGCATTACAAACTGAATTAGAAAAACAAGGGAAACGGACATTTGCTATACCGACAGGCGCTTCTGATTGGATAGGATCACATGGTTATATCAACGCTTTTAATGAGATTGTTGAACAAGAAACAGATATGGACGTCCAATTCGATTCAATTAATTTAGCCGTCGGTTCTGGAGGAACTTATGCTGGTCTTTGGTACGGTAATATAAGCCATGATTTAAATAAAAATATCACGGGATTCGCAGTCACTCAAAGTGCGTATGAATTTAAAACAAAAATAATCGATATCTTAACTCATTTAGACGATAGTATAGCGTCATTTGACACGATATCTATCAATGATGATTATATTGGTCTAGGTTATGGGCAAGCTACAGATGAAGAATTACAATTTTATATCGATATTGCCCAACAAGAAGGAATTATTTTAGACCCAACATACACAGGAAAAGCTTTTAGAGGCTTAGTAGAAGAAATTAAAGCTGGTAGCTACGACAATCAAAATAATATTTTATTTATCCATACAGGTGGATTACAAGGTTATACACAGGCAACAAGAACGCGTATTCAACAGTTACTTCCTGAATTTTCACATGATAAAAAGAAATAACCTAGGAACTATTATTATGTTTGGATTAAAGTAATGTATTACAGACAAAGTTTATATTGCGAGAATAGTATTAACTTAGTGAGGCATTTGAATGAATTTATGTATGATATTTTAGGTAAGCAAATAGTTTGCTACATTATAGATAAACACGGCATAATGATATTCAATTTATTAAAATAAAGGTGGTGTTCAATCGTGCAACAAACATTGACAACGATAGATTCATTTCATGACTTTATAGCTCGACATCCATTGGCTATAATACACATTATGAGGGACAATTGTAGTGTGTGTCACGCAGTATTGCCACAGATAGCTGACATAGTAAAGGATTTTCCTAATGTACCGTTGGGTATTGTTAATCAAAGCGAGTTGGAAGAGATTGCGGGTGAATTATCTATCTTTACTGTACCGGTAGATTTGATATATCTAGATGGAAAAGAGATGCATCGCCAGGGTCGTTTCATTGATATGCAACAATTTGAACATCAATTGAACTTAATGTATCAAAGTTTAGATAACTAAAATTTAGTGAGCACTTTTTTGTAGTTACTCATATTAATAAAATAATGAATTTCTAGTAATATAATATGAACTTCTATTGGGGTTCCTATATGTTTGAAAGCTATTAAGCAAAGATTATGAAAGAGCTGGGACAATAATTATGTCTCAGCTTTTTTTATGCTTTCTAGAAATCAAATTGTTCATCATAAAAGAGTGGAAAATTTGATAAAAACTGTCATAATTACATTAAATAATGTATGATAAGTAAAATTCATAGTGCTAAGGGGGATTTTTATGCGAATTGAAAGAATTTGTCCGAATGAAGCGGAAGCGCTTTATGATTGTATGAAAAAATTGATCAAGAGTCCCAATATATGCTCTATTTACCAGAAGAGAGAAACTTCGATAAAGAACGCTTTGTAGACGATATAAAACGCAATTTTTATATTGGTGTCAAGTCGGAAAACAACCAAATCTTAGGTTATTTATCGGTACATATTAGTACATTAGCAAAAGTGAGGCATATTGGTTACATTGTTACTGGATTAATCAATGATTTGCAACAACAAGGTTTAGCAACTCAAATGTTTGATGAAACTTTTAAATGGGCTAAACGAAAAGGTCTCAGAAGGTTGGAACTAACAGTGATAACTACCAATAAACGCGCTGTGAATTTTTATGAAAAGATAGGATTCAAGATTGAAGGAATTAAACATAGTTCTGTTTATATGGATGATCATTATTTTGATGAATTGTATATGTCTATGATGTTAAATGAAATATATGATAGCGAGCCTAAAGATATATGGTAAGCTTCTTTATTAATTTTAGATAATGTCACGGTTAGCTAAAGATATAGTTCCTTTTGTTAAAATTATTGCTAAGTTTATTATAAACTATATGTAATAGCAATATTAATGTAATAGGCAAGGAGGAAAAATTGTGATAAAGAAAATAGCTGCATTATCAAGTGTGACAATTGCTGCTTCATATCTATACGTAAAAGTAAGAGAAAAACGAAGTTATAAAAGTTTTTTATATGAATTAATGTTAAAAATCACTAATGCGAAAAGTTCATTTGAAAATGTTGAAAATGCGCAAAAAAGCTTAGATGCTGTGAAAGAAGAAACAAAGGGTCTATACGATGGTACAACGTATCGTTTTAAACATAGAGTGCAAGCGACCACTGTCCAACAGTCTACGGTTTATACGGTCAATGATCAAGCCGATAGACAACAACAAGTCGTATTATATATACACGGTGGTGCTTGGTTCCAAGATCCATTGAAATATCATTTTGATTATATCGATTCACTTGCAAGTGAATTGAACGCTAAAATCGTCTTACCAATTTATCCAAAAGTGCCACATGCGACATATAAAGAGACATTTACATTGTTAAAAGAAATATATGAAAGTATTGTGAGACAGGTAGAAGATCCACATCAAATCATAGTGATGGGAGATTCAGCGGGTGGGCAAATCGCGTTATCATTTGCTCAGTATATTAAAATGCAATCACTACCTCAGCCAAGTAATATTATCATGATTTCTCCTGTACTAGATGCAACATTATCTAATCCTGAGGCAGTAGTTTATGAAGAAATTGATCCGATGCTAGCTAGAGAAGGAAGTAAGTTTTTCTTAGAATTATGGTCAGGAGATTTACCATTAACAGATTGGCGTATATCCCCTATATTTGGAGATTTAGAAGGGCTTGGGCATATTACGTTAATCATTGGTACAAAGGAAACATTATATCCAGATGCACTTAAACTTTCGAATATGTTGAATAAACAGAATATAAGTCATGATTTTTTACCAGGGTATAATTTGTTTCATATTTATCCAGTATTTCCAATTCCTGAAAGAGCGCAAGTAATAACAAAGATAAAGCAGATTATTAAAAAATATTAGTCTTAGTATGAAGTAAAGTAGTTTAATAACGAAATGATAAAACTTAAATTTCTAAAATATAATAAAGAAGTGAGTTAGCAGTCTAATGTTTAATTTAGACCAGTTAACTCACTTCTTTTTAATTATTTATTAGAATAAATCATATAGTTGTTAACATCAATTTAATAGTGTACTAATTTTTATTTTAAATTTTTTAAGTAAGTAGGGAAAAATTCTGTGTATAAATCAATGAACTTGAAGTAGCTATCTTTCTCAACATATTCGTCTACTTGATGTGCCTGACTTACTAGTCCAGGGCCATACATGATAAATGAAAAATCTTCATCTTTATCAACTAATAAGTCAGAAGCATCTGTAACTCCTGGCGATGCTTCGTAAGGTAAATCCGTATTTAAATATTTTAACCCTAAATTGTGAGCTAGTGTTGCTAGGCTATTTTTACCGGTTGTGTAAACTGGAGGTCTAGACATATACGTATCAATTTCTATATCTGTATTATCGGTTTCAACTTGTTTTAAAATTTCGTTGAAATAAGTTATGAATTGGTCATTGTCATGCTCTGGAATAGTGCGAATGTTAAACTCAGATTCAGCATGTTCTGGTATAGAGTTTACTTGATTGCCACCATTGAAAATTGTAGCGTTCATAATTGGATTTCCTAATAAATCATTATTTTGATCAAATTTAGCGAACCCTTCATCCGCTTTATATACAAATTTAACTAAAGGTGAGATTGCATTAAATCCTAATTGTGGCATAGAGCTGTGGGCAGCCTTTCCTCTTGAAATAACGCGAATGTCCATAGAACCTTTATGTGCATAGATGATTCTATCTTGTGAAGGCTCTGCAATAACTAGTGCCTCTACATCTTTCATGTAACCTTCTTGTTGGAAAGTTTTAGCCCCTTCACCGACAATTTCTTCTCCTGCAGTGGCTAATAGTCTGATACGACCATATTCTAATAAGTTTTGGTCATGGATATCAATCATGCTTAATACTAAAGCAGCTAATCCAGATTTCATATCGGCCGATCCACGACCATATAGTTTGCCATCTACTTCAGTCAATTTAAATGGATCATATGTCCATTTATTAATATCGCCTTCAGATACAACATCCATATGACCAGAAACACCTAAAACAGGCCCTTCAGTTCCAATCTCAGCAACTAAGTTAGCTCTCGTATCATTGATTTTAATTATTTTTGATTCAATACCGTGTTGTGATAATAAATCTTTTAAGTACTCACAAACTTGGAGTTCATGGTCATTTACGGATTTAATTGTCACTAAATCCTCCAAAATTTGAACCTTTTCACTATCTGTAAATTTACTCATAATTAAAAACCCCTTTTCAATAAATATAAAATTCAGACAATTTAAGTATAGCTAATAAAATTGAAGAATTGTAACTAAAAGGGTTGAATTTAAAGTGAAGAAAATTTGGGTCACAATGCTTTGTAACATAATTAATAAAGTGATAGAGCTTATTAAATGTAAAAAATCATACATGATTTTTTATCAACTTTGTTCTAAAGTCCATGTATGATGCTGATTATCTTTCATTGTAGATACATTATTTAATTTGTAATCGTTGCTAGATTGTGATCCTTGAGGTATATCACTAGATTCAGTAGTTTTTAACTTAGAAGATTGGGAACTGTTGTTGATATAGTCTACGTTTTCAATATTTTTAGTGTTATCAGAATCTAATACGGCGCCTTTCATATCATTACCTTGAAAGCTTCCTACTAAAAGCATAACCAGATAAGCGCAACAAATAATTGCTACCAAAGCAAGATATATTGAAACCACCAATTTGACTGATTTACTCATAAACTACCTCCTAAAATTTGTATCAGTTGTCCCTTACACATATAAGATAACATTTGAATTTTAAGGCTATGTAAAAATGAGGTAAATAATATATTTATTTGTTTTCGGTATAAATACTTAGAAAAATAAAAAATATTAAAAATCTTCTTATAAAAATAAAACATGTATAAAAATAAAGAAAATGCTTTTGTATAAGGGTTTATAAGTGAATTTAATTTGTCTGCAGATTAATTGTAAACTTAGATTTACAAATTATTAATAGATAATTCAAACTATTTAAACTAAATCAATAACTGCATGGTAGCATGTCATTATCAAAAGGTTGCAGTAGAGTAGACATGTCATTTAGTAATTATTGATATTCTACGCTATTTTGAATACATAAAATTAAATAGGTTGTTGAAAAGAGGGATAAAATTTGCTACTAATCATAATTTGTATCGGGGTTATTCTTTGGTTAGGTATTGTTGAAAAGAAAATACATTCTAACAGATTAGAAAAGATTCCTATACGCATCAATATAAATGGTATTAGAGGTAAATCTACTATAACTAGATTGATTTACAGTACTTTACGTGAGGATAACTATCGCGTTATTGGTAAGACAACAGGTACAGATGCGCGTATGATGTATTGGTTTACACCTAGAGAATACCCAGTTTATAGAAAACCACAAGGCGCTAATATTGGAGAACAACGCGATATTATCAGGAAAGTTGTGAAACAAAAATCCAATGCTTTAGTTAATGAATGTATGGCTGTAAATCCCGATTATCAAATAACGTTCCAAAAAGATCTTGTTAAAGCCAATATAGGCGTCATCGTTAACGTAATGGAAGATCACATGGATGTTCTTGGACCGACGTTAAATGAAGTGGCGGAAGCTTTTACAGCAACTATACCTTATAAAGGACATCTTGTTGTAATGAAAGATGACTATACAGACTTTTTTGCTAAAGTAGCAAAAAGGCGTAAGACGAAGCTTATCGTTGTAGATAAGGAAGAAGTGCCAGAATCGTATTTAAGGAAATTTGGTTACATTGTGTTCCCTGACAATGTTGCTATTGCAATGGGTGTTGCAGAAGCACTTGGTATTGATAGAGAAATCGCATTAAAAGGTATGCTGAATGCGCCGCCAGATGTTGGAGCCGTTGAGGTTAAATACTTTGATGCTAATCAGTCAACTAATGTTTATGTCAATGCGTTCGCTGCTAATGAACCGAAATCGACTAAGGCAATATTAAATAAGGTGGAAAGTTATAACTATCCATATAAGAAAATTGTTATTATCTTGAATTGCCGTTCTGATAGGGTCGATAGAACAAGGCAGTTTGCTGAAGACTTTATTACTGAAGTTGATTTTGACACATTGATTTGTACTGGTAAGAGTACGCAAATGGTTACTGAAGTAATGAAAGGACAACCGGATAAAAAGTATTTGAATTTTGAAGGTAAAGATATAAAAGAAATAGAGCAAGCGTTATACCAAGAGTCTCAAAATGCATTGATATTTTGTGTGGGTAACATCCATGGACCAGGTAAACAAATAGCGCAGTATATAGAAGGGATCAAATAATATGATAGGTTCAGAATTATATTTTTCATTATTTGTGGGCATTGTATTAAGTTTAATCTTCGCTGAAAAATTTGGTATTAGTCCAGCTGGATTAGTAGTACCTGGATATTTAGCTTTAATTTTTGATCAACCCATTATGCTATTATCTGTACTGATCATTAGCTGTATTACATACTTTATCGTAAATCATGGTGTAAGCCGTATTGTTATATTATATGGCCGAAGAAAGTTTGCAGCTATGATTTTGACCGGAATGGTTTTAAAATTTGTTTTTGACTTGATATATCCAATGACACCATTTGAAATGGTCGAAATGTCAGGCATAGGCGTGGTTATACCAGGCATTATAGCAAACACGATTCAAAAGCAAGGTGTCATTATTACTTTATCAACTTGTATGCTTTTAACATGTATCACTTATGTCATTTTATTCTTTTATAGCTTTATCAACTAGTAAGGAGCATATATATGAAGAATTCTAAAAGATTTTCAATAGAAGAACGCATACTCAAGTGGACTAAACGACATAAGAAAAGAAATACAATTTACACTAGCATTATTTTAATTATCGCTATTGTACTTTTAGTATTTGTCATGACATCACAAAAAATTGAACCCGTAAAAGCTATGGATAAAGGTCAAGGTGATATAAGAATGACATATTTAGGAAATGTCGAATTAAATAACCACATTAGGAAGAATAATATTAGCGAAGCTTTTAGTGCTATTAAACCAATTTTAAAAGGGAGTGATTATTCTACGGCAAGTTTACAAGTATCGAAATTCTCAGATGATAGAAAAAAAAATATCAATAAAAACTTAGAAAATGTAATGTTTTTAAGAGATTTGAATATAAAAAGCTTAAATCTTATCAACCAAGTTACAGACAATATAACTGCGAGAGACTTAATGAAATCAGTAGAAGCACAGTCAGGATATAACTATTTAACCGGAAATGGCTCCAATGCTATCAATAGTAAAACAGTACAACAAACGGTTAAAAATAAAAAAATAGCTAATGTATCTTTTACTGATGTTGAGTCAGACTATACAGATACATTAAAAAATACGACATCAGTGAGTTTAGAACCAAACATTTACATCCCTTTAATCAAAAAACTAAAAGAAAACAATGATTATGTAGTTGTTAACGTTGATTGGGGTATTACAGATGAACGATCAGTGACAACTAGGCAAAGAGAATACGCGCATTCGTTATCTGATGCCGGTGCTGATGTGATAATTGGTCATAACTCGGTAGTACAAGAAATAGAAAAATACAAAGATACCAGTATCTTTTACAGTTTAGGCAATGTAACATCAGAAGATTTTTTATCTAAAAATAAACAAGGTTTAGCAGTACAACAAAATTGGAACGGTGACCAGTCTCAGTTTACGGTGACACCAATTAAGTCACAAGGTGGGCAAATCACTAAATCTAACCCCAATAAAGTAGAAGAAATCAAGTTACTTAATAATATCGAAGGTAAAGACATAAATTTCAAAAAAGAGAATGGAGGTTACGTTTATGAACATTAAAGAACATTGGGTAAGTATAACAGTTATTTCAGTTGTATTAGTTGTTTTTCTATTAATCGTTTTCGCGAGAGCGAACGAAGGATTAGATCAATATGAACTAAATGAATTGAAAACTTCTCACCACCAATATCTGTCTAAAGGAGCTTAAGTATGAGTATTTATAATAAAAAAACGCTCATCGTAATATTACTCCTTACAATTATCATATCTTTTGGCTTTTTTATGATAACTAAAAAAGATAATTATAATAAAGATGAATTATATGAGAATAAAATAGCAGATCATGACCAAGATCTTTCAGATAAAAATTACGGTGTTGCTTCAAACAATCCAATCGCAACGCGCGTTGGGGAAAAAATATTGCAAGACGGCGGTAATGCGATAGATGCATCTGTAGGTGTTTCTTATGCACTTGCAATAACAGAGCCTCATTCATCTGGTTTAGGTGGTGGCGGTGCAATGTTGGCTTATGATGGCCAAGAAAATGTTGCACCAAAGCAATGGCAATACAAAGATATCTCATCTTTTAACTTTAAACAAAAAGATGAGATAGGTACACCTGGCTTTGTTCGTGGTTTACATGATGCACATAACGAAGGCGGCAAAATGGACGAAAAGAAAATACTAGACTATGTTATACCTTTAGCTGAGGATGGTTTTGAAGTGGATTCAGAGTTGGAACGTAGTTTAAAACTTTATGGTTCAGATATTGACCGAGATTCCCCATTTTTTGATAGTGGTCAGACGAAAAGAGAAGGTGACGTAGTAAAACAACCTGCTTTAGCTAAAACGATTAAAGGCATTAAAGACCATGGGCCGGAATACTTTTATGAGAAAGTAGGTAAAAGTGTTTCTAAGCAAGTAGATGGAGAAGTTAATGAAAAAGATTTTACAAGTTACAAAACAGAGAAAAAAGAACCAGTAAGTACAGATTACTTAAATAATAAAGTGTATTCTGCATCTAATCCATTAGGTGGCACGCTAATGCTTCAAGGATTAGAAATCGATGAAGCAACTGGTAATGATACAACTCCTGATAACCGATTAGATTATATTACAGGCATGTTAAAATCCAGGGCATTGATGTATAGAAATAGAGATATCATTAATGGTCAAGATGAAGACTACGATGAATATTTATCTCAAGATTATATACTAGGAAAATTAAATGAGGTTAATTTTAATAGTAATTTCAATACAAATAATGTGGACAATACAAGTACTACACATTTTGTAGTTATAGACAAAGACGGTAAGTTAACAAGTACTACCAATACTTTAGCAAGTTTCTTTGGTTCCGGTAAATATATGAAAGAGGGATTCTATATGAATAACTCATTAAACAACTTTTCATCAAATCCGGCAAGCCCGAACTATGGTGGGAAGCATAAAGAGCCAAGATCGTTTACAGCACCAAGTATTGTTGTAGGACCTGATTATTACATGGGTATAGGGACACCAGGTGGTAACAAGATACCGACTACATTGAATGAAGTGTTGGTAGATTATTTAAGAGGTGATGGTACCCTACAAGAATCGATAGATAAACCGCGTTTTTATAACGATGGTGGACAAATTTTTTATGAAAATGCTACAAGTAAACAAGATATAGACATATTCAAAAGTTTAGGTTTTCAAATTGAAGAAAAACGTAACGACCCTAACTTTGGTAGTGTCCAAGCCGCACTTTACAATAAGAATAATAAAACTGTTGAAATTGGACACGATGTCGGTAACAGATAGTAAATAAAGGGGTAAGGTAGAAATCTAATATAGCTTCAACAACAAAAGAAAACGGATAGATATCAGTTTGAGATATCTACCCGTTTTTTTACTAAATATTTAAGTAAGTTGTATTACCAACCTTGACCTGCTATATCATAGTTTTCTAATTGTCCTGTTTCAAAGTCTTGAATTGCAGCCTCTAACACATTTAAAGCAGTGTTTAACTGGTCATAAGTTATGACTAATGGTGGTTGGAAACGCAGTACATTACCAGCAACAGCAATGATAACGACACCATTATCAAAGCAGCGATTACAAATCTTTAAAGCAGCTTCAGGATCTCGCACTTTTTTGATTTTATCTGACACAATATCGATACCGATAGAGAGCCCTTTACCTCTGACGTTTCCAACAGAATTATATTTTTCGGGCCATTGATTTAGACGTTCACGAACGTAATATCCTTTATCAGTGCTAGCTTGTAAGAGCTCTTGATCTTCAATCATAGAAATTGTAGCTAATGCAGCTTCGCAACTTACTGGATTGGCACCAGTAGTAAATAAGTGAGCAGGAGCATCTAAATAGTTCATAATTTCTGAACGACCAACAATGGCGGACATTGGCAGACCACCTGCGAGTGATTTACCAAATGTAATAAGATCAGGTTCAATATTATAGTGCGATACAGAACTCCAATAACCTGTTCGTCCTAACCCTTGCTGGATATCGTCCACAGCCAACAAGATACCGTGTGTTCGACATAAGTCTTGTAAGGCTTCAAAGTAACCATCTACGGGTTCAAGTAAACCACCGTCGCCTTGGATGGTTTCAATCATGATACAAGCTACTTCATCGGCTGGTACGTACTTTTCGAACATTTCTTTAAGAGGAGCAAGATATTCTTCAACTGTATTTGGATTTTGATGCTCAAACATACCTCGATAATTATCTGGAAAAGGAATGTGATAGAAACCTGGTAGCATTGGACCATAATGTTTACGCATATTTAAGCTAATGGCAGACATAGAAAGTGATCCGTATGTAGAACCATGATAAGCATTGATAAAACTAATGATATAAGGTCTTCCTGTATAAGCGCGAGCTAATTTGACGATACCGTCATTTGCATCTGATCCCGAAAGTCCAAACAGTGCACGCTTCTCATATGAACCTGGTGCGATTTCACATATCTTTTTAGCTAATTTGACTAAAGGTTCATGATACATGTATGCAGGCGTGTAATGTATGAATTGATCAACTTGTGCTTTGATAGCATCAGTAACCTGTTTAGGTGCATGACCAACATTTTGAGAACTTGCACTAGATAGCAGGTCAATATAGGTTTTACCTTCAACGTCTACTAGCGTTGCACCATAGCCATGTGAGATAGCTAATGGGTAATATTTAATTCTTCCTGGCTTGGCAAAGTATTTACTATCTTCATTAATAAGTTGTTCTGATTTGTTCATAATTGATGCGCCTCCCATAATTTAGCGTAGGATGTATCGACATGTATAAAGTTATTGTGAGCTATGTATCGTCAGTTTACATACATCCTAAAAAAATCGTAAAAGTAGTCTTTATACTCATGGTGAAAAAGTCACGTTAATAATAGCTAATAAGTCGAATATACTAAGAAAATTTAGAATTGTAAATATATTCTGAAAAATTAAGGTTGAATAACGCTTTTTTAGTGTAAATTGACTATTATATTAAATAGATGTGCTCTATTTTAATTAATTTTAAGTTGAATATAATAATAATATATATTGAACGAGGTAATGTGATGCTATTAAAAATATAAAAACAGTTATAAGTAGAAATGAATGATAAAAATTGGTATATTGTGCTTAAGAAATAATGTTTCTCTCTATAACATAAAAAGACGAATCTTTAAAATATTTATCGAATGGTGAAAAGTTAAAATTAAAAAATAAATTATAAAATTCAAAGGTATATAGGAGGAAAAATACATGATATATGCTGGTATATTAGCAGGTGGTATTGGTTCGAGAATGGGAAATGTACCCTTGCCAAAACAATTTTTAGATTTAGATGGTAAACCTATATTGGTTCATACAGTTGAAAAGTTCTTGCTCACAAATGAATTTGACAAAATATTTATTGCGACACCACAAAAGTGGATTTCGCATACGAAGGATACGTTGCGTAAACATCACATTAATGATGAAAGAATCGAAGTGGTACAAGGTGGTTCAGATCGTAATGAAACGATTATGAATATTATAAATGAAGCTGAAAAAGCACATCCGATTACTGATGAAGATGTAATCGTTACACACGATGCAGTTAGACCATTTTTAACGCACCGAATCATCAAAGAAAATATTGAAAGTGTATTAGCACACGGTGCTGTCGATACTGTAATAACTGCAACTGACACTATTATCACTTCTAGTGATGGAGAACAAATACAGTCTATCCCGGTTAGAAGTGAAATGTATCAAGGTCAAACACCACAATCATTCAATATAAATTTATTGAGAAATAGCTATAATGCATTATCTGTAGAAGAGAAAGAAATAATGACAGATGCCTGCAAAATTCTTGTGGTAGCTAATAAAAAAGTGAAATTAGTAATGGGAGAATTGTATAATATTAAAATTACGACACCTTATGATCTTAAAGTAGCGAACTCTATCATTAAAGGTGGGATGTTGAGTGATTAACCAAGTTTATCAACTGGTAGCGCCTAGACAATTCGAAGTAACATACAATAATGAAAATATTAAAAGTGATAAGGTCGTTGTAAGACCATTATATTTATCAATTTGTGCGGCAGACCAAAGATATTATACGGGTAGTAGAAATGAACAAGTACTTAAGAAAAAATTACCGATGTCCTTAGTTCATGAAGGTGTTGGTGAAGTTGTTTATGATAACAAAGGCGTATTTAAGACGGGTACAAGAGTTATTATGGTACCGAATACACCCGTAGAAACAGATGACGTCATAGCAGAAAACTATTTACCAAGTAGTAAATTTAGATCTAGTGGCTATGATGGTTTTATGCAAGATTATGTTTTTATGGATCATGACCGTGTTGTAGAAATTGACGATAGTATTGAAGATCTAAGTACAATTGCATATTCTGAATTGGTAAGTGTGAGTTGGCATGCAATTCAAAGATTTGAACGTAAATCTAATGCAAATAAAAATAGCTTTGGTATTTGGGGAGATGGCAATTTAGGGTATATTACTGCAATTTTATTAAATAAACTATATCCGAATGCAGCAATTTATATCTTTGGAAAAACAGATTATAAATTAAGTCATTTTTCTTTCGCAGATGAAATATATCATATACATGAAGTACCTGAAGGGGTTACTTTTAACCATGCATTTGAGTGTGTCGGCGGGAAAGGTAGCCAGTCTGCAGTAAACCAAATCATTGATTTGATTTCACCCGAAGGCACAGTTAGTTTATTAGGTGTAAGTGAATATCCTGTTGAAGTTAATACAAGATTAGTGTTAGAGAAAGGCTTAACAATGTTTGGAAGCAGTAGAAGTGGTGCGCAAGACTTTAAAGATATTGCGAAATTCTATAAAGATCATCCAGATGTTGTAGAAAAATTAGCACTACTAAAAGGCAATGAATTTGATGTTAGAACTATTAATGACGCAGTCAATGCATTTGAAACAGATTTATCCACTTCATGGGGCAAGACTGTAATTAAATGGACGATGTAAACTTTTAAACAATAAGCAATCAGTAATAATATTTTGAAATAATGTTATGAACAGGATAAAGAGAGGGTTTTTAAATTGAGTAAAGCTAAAATAATAATTGATAATATTTATTGGGAACGTATTCAATTATTTATTTCAGGTCATGTTGAGGATATCGAATTGAACAAGAAGCGTTTTGTTCTACGTAATTTAACTGAGACCAAAGAATTGAAAGCAAACGATGTGAAAATTAACGGAAATCAATTCGTAGCACGTTTTAATGTGGCAATATTAGATGATGGAAATTATCTACCTTCAGGTGAATATTTAATTGTATATAAAGGTGACTTTGATTATATAGCTAATATTAATTCATCATTGTTAGAACCAAGCCAGTATACGTTAGAGGAAGAAGAACTGGAACAATATTACGAGATAACTACTCAAAATGGTAAGAATAATTTTCTATTAGAACATTTTATGTACACATTTAAAAAAGGTGGCAACTCTAATAAAACAGAGTATATTGTGAAGCCGATGATATCCAGTGAAGTTAATGAGTTTGTACTAGATATTTTATTTAAAGCACCAACACCTAAGTTGAATCCTCTTAAACAAAAGATTGCAAATTTGAAATTAAAGTATAATCGTTATTCATATAATGTGCGTAATTTTGTCTTCCAAATGATATTTAATACGACAAAATTTTTCCATTTGAAAAAGGGGAATACTGTACTGTTTACGTCTGATTCAAGAGCTGAAATGTCAGGGAACTTTGAATATGTTTATAAGGAGATGTTACGCCAAAATTTAGATGGAAAATATAACATTCATGCATTGTTTAAATCTAATATTTCGGCACGTCGCAATTTTATAGATAAATTTAAATTTCCATATTTATTAGGTAAAGCAGATTATATATTTGTTGATGATTTTCATCCATTACTCTACACAGTAAAATTCAGAAAAAGTCAGGAAATTATTCAAGTATGGCATGCGGTTGGCGCTTTCAAAACAGTTGGTTATAGTCGAGCTGGAAAAAAAGGTGGACCATTCTTTAATTCTGTAAATCATAGAAATTATACTAAGGCCTTTGTTTCTTCAGAAACAGATATACCATTTTACGGTGAAGCCTTTGGTATTAAAGAACAAAATATAATTCCAACCGGTGTCCCTAGAACAGATATCTTATTTGATGAGGCGTATGAACAACAAGTTACAGCAGAAATGGAAACGGCACTACCAATTATTAAAGATAAGAAAGTGATTTTATTTGCGCCTACATTTAGAGGTAATGGACATCATACGGCACATTATCCATTCTTTAAAATTGATTTTGCTAGATTTGCACGATATTGTCGTGAAAATAATGCAGTCGTTTTATTTAAAATGCACCCATTTGTGAAGAATAGATTAAATATTCCTAGAGAATATGAGCAATACTTTGTGGATGTTTCTGATTTTAGAGAAGTTAATGATATTTTATTTGTTACGGATATTCTAATTAGTGATTATTCATCACTTGTTTATGAATTTGCAGTATTTAAACGACCAATGATTTTTAATGCATTTGATCTTGAGGATTATATTACATCACGTGATTTTTATGAGCCATATGAAACATTTGTACCAGGGAAAATTGTAGAGTCATTTAATGATTTAATAGCAGCGCTAGATGACGAAGACTTTGAAGTAGAGAAAGTAGAGCCATTCTTAGATAAGCACTTTAAATATCAAGATGGTCGTTCGAGTGAACGTTTAGTAAGAAACGTATTTGGAAGCTAAGAAAAACTGAAAATAAAAAATTATGATGAGCTGAAACAATAACTTATAAATTGAAGATAAGATAACGAATCTATTCATAGATTAAGTATCATTAAACTAACTATGTGTTATTAGTATTTCAGCTCATTTTTATAAGGTGGATAAATCAATGAAATTTTCAATCATAGTACCAAGTTACAATTCTGAAAAGTATATAGGGGAACTATTGAACAGTTTACAGGATCAAAAATATGATAAGAAAGACTTTGAAGTTCTACTGATAGATGATTGTTCTACAGATAATACTTTAGAGGTAGTAGCGTCTTATAAAAATAAGTTGAATTTAACTGTAAAACAACTTGAAGCCAATTCGGGTGGACCTGGAAAGCCTAGGAATACAGCTCTAAATATGGCTCAAGGAGAGTATGTGTTTTTTGTAGATTCAGATGATTACATTCATCCAGATACATTGAAGGATGTATCAAAATTTGTTGAAGGTAATCAAGCTGATGTAGTTCTAGTTAAGATGGAGGGGGTGAATGGTCGTGGCGTTCCTAAATCTATGTTTAAAGAAACAAATGATGATGTCACATTAGCTCATTCACGTATTATTTATACATTAAGCCCCACTAAGTTTTATCGTACGTCATTACTACGAGATAATCATATTGAGTTTCCAGAAGATTTACGTAGTGCAGAGGATCAACTGTTTACAATGAAAGCATACGTTAACGCAAAGAAAATAGCTGTATTGGCAGATAAACCATACTACTATGCGACTAAGCGAGAAGGGGAACATATGAGCTCGGCATATGTGTCGCCGAAAGATTTTTATAAAGTTATGGGATTAATTACAGAAGAAATTTTGAATAGCCATTTAGAGAATAGACATGAAATATTAGGATATTTTTTAGATCGCCATTTTTCATTTTCAAGGACAAATAATTTTTCACTTAAAATAGCAGATGATAAGAAAGAAGCCTGGATGGATGCGTTAGGTGACTTTATACAAAAAGTACCTACCGAAGTAGATGACATCGTGAGAGATTCACTGAAGCCATTGTTATATTATGCGCGCAAAAAAGATATGAAACATTATCAAATTGTTGAAGAAAGCTTTAATAATGGTCAGTTTTATAATTTCAGTGCGCAACAAGGTGTATTGCAAATTCAGTTTGATCGTGAAGAACCATACTTTATATTCAATAAATTAATGAAACCTGATATAAGAATGACGCAGTTTAAATTTAATGAACAAGGTTTTGAATTGGAATTAGAATTTTTAAGTTCAATCATTAATCCTAATCATGTGGCTTCTATGATACAACTGAAGTTAGTATCACGTAATAAAAAAGAATTGATTTATATACCTTTAGCTATTAATGATCAAACACGTTTTAAATTTAATGCTTCTATGAAGGATATTATGCCATATTTAATTAAAGAAAAAGTTTGGGATGCGTTTTTAGAGATGAGAGTAGATAATATGAGTGTTGAAAAACGTATTGGCGGTAAACGCTTAAAGTATCCATATGGAAAAGAAACGAGTACGATTGCTTCATTAAATGACAATTATTATCGTTTTACACCGTACTTCACAAAAGATTTCGACAACCTATCATTTTATGTAACTCAAAACAAATTAAACGATATGATTGAAGTTACGATAAAAGATAGTAAAACGATTCAACTTAGTAGTTTAGAATTTAACTATATTTTGTCTGAAGGTTTAACAACTTTATTACTGCCAGATACATTTATGTATGGCTACATGACTGCTCATCAATCTAAAGAGAAAATGACTTATAATATAGCGCTTAACGATAAAATTAAAGCTAAAAATTTAAAAAATAATTTCACTTTGGAATCACCATATTTTAATTTAAGATATTAATCAGTACATTTTAATAAAAGCGATATAACGATAAATGCTAAGATCGTAAGTGTTTATCGTTATAGTGAGCTACCTTGTGGGTAGGAATATGAAATCAATTTTCTAATTTGGTTTCTGTCCTACCCCTTAATTTTAATATAGCAATGATGACTTAGAGTCAGAGCTATATTTTGCTTTACATATAAGTGTGATGTTATAGAAAGTTCAATAATCTATTGTATACTTTATAAACCATTAGAGACCTATAAACCGATGTCATTGATAATAATTTTCAATTATAGTATCTTTGAAATAAACGTATTTTTAATAGGGATATAAAGCATAAGTTAAGTTGTATATTAACATTTTAGTTTCATAATGCGATATGGCAAATGAGTTAGCTCTTGTATTCTTTTTCTAGTCACGGCATGGGATGGTAAAAGAGGTTATTTAAATATAATTTTCTGAGTCATCCCGATTTTAGTTTTATGTGAAGAGGGAGTTACTGATGAAAAAAAGTAAAATAGATATTAAAGATTTAATAAATATAGGTATCTTTACGGCGATATATTTTATATTTATAGCACCACCAGGTATTTTAGGCATTATCCCAATATTTATGTTATTACTTCCTGCTATGATAGGCTTGATAGGTGGTATACCGATTATGTTACTTATTACAAAAACGCAAAAGTTTGGCGCACTATCGATTTGTGGCATTGTAGTAAGTTTAATATTAGCAATTATGGGTCATCCTTGGATGGCATTAATTTTAAGTGTGCCAATTGTTATATTAGCAGACGCTATTATGGCGATAGGTCATTATAAAAGTTGGAAATTAAATGGTATGGGTTATATTATTTTCTCGTTTTGGCCAATAGGCAATTTATTACCATTTTATTTTATGAGACAGTCATATCTAGCCTTTATACAAGAGAAATACGGTTCAGGGTACGAAGCTACGGTAGCTGCATTATTTTCAATCGAGATGATTCCTGTCATAATTGTTACAACAATTATTGGAGCGCTGATAGGTGCTTATATCGCTAAAGGGATATTGAAGAAACATTTTAAGCGTGCAGGTATGATTTAGTATGAATAACAAAATAAAAAATCAAAGTCATATATTTAATTTAGATCCTAGAGTGAAGCTAGGAGTCATGATAATTGTTTCACTTATTTCATTAACTGGTGGTGTAACGGGAAATGAAATTTTCTTAAGACTACTTGTAATGTTAATACCATCTTTATTGATTCTACTCATTGGTAAACATCTGCTTGGATGGCTATGCATCATTGTTACAATTAGCGCATGGTATGGCGAAGCATTTGTTACATTTAATCAAAGTCAGTTAGCTACTTTACTCATTTTTGTCCCTTCAGGCGTGATTACACGTTTTTTACCTTCACTCGTAATGGGTTATTACCTTTTTAAGACAACTCAAGTTGAAGAACTTATTGAGGGTTTAGAAAGTCTGAAAATACCAAGAAAGATTACGATTCCTTTGGCTGTAATGTTTAGATTTTTACCAACAATTCAGTCAGAATCAGCGTCGATTAAAGATGCAATGAAGATGAGAGGTATTTCATTGCGTTTTGCGTTTAAAAAACCACTGCAGTATTTCGAATACCGTGTTGTTCCGTTGTTAAATAGCATCGTGAAAATTGGGAATGAATTGACTATTGCATCGATTACACGTGGTTTGAATTTAACACATAAAAGAACATCTATTGTAATGCTAAAAATGCGTTGGATAGATTGGTTATTTATCAGCTTGTTACTGATTTTATGTGTAACTTATTATATAGTGTGAGGTTAAAATATGATTCGAATTGAGGATATGTCGTTTAATTATGAAAACGGAGAAAAGGTGCTAAATAATATTAATCTTACTATTAATAGTGGTGAGGTTATTTGTTTAACAGGGGCGTCAGGCTGTGGGAAAACTACAGTGACACGCATTCTAAATGGCACTGTACCGCATCTATATCATGGTAATATTGAGGGGACTGTTCAAGTCAATGGAAAGGATATACGTCAGCAATCCATTTATGAGATTTCCAAGATAAGTGGTTCAGTTTTTCAAAATCCTCGGTCACAATTTTTTTGCTTGAATACAACGAGTGAGTTAGCATTTGAACCGGAAAACTATGGTGTTAATCCACAACGAATCGTAGCTAATATTAACCATAGTGCCGAAGTACTGAAGATGAACCATTTATTAGATAGAGATATATTTAACCTGTCTGGTGGAGAGAAACAACTTATCGCTTGTACTGCAATACAAGTAAGTGGACACGAAATTATCATTTTAGATGAACCTTCATCTAACTTGGACTTTACTACTATTACTAAATTACGTCAGTTGTTGGAGCGGTGGAAAAGTGAAGGTAAAACAATTATCATTGCTGAACATCGTTTGCATTACTTGATAGATGTCGTCGACCGTTTTGTAGTGATGAAATATGGTGAGATTGGCGAAATTTACGACAATGGTTCATTCAATGCATTAACGCATGACAATTTAACGCTTTTAGGATTAAGATCAATACATTTAGATGATATGAAACCTAAAGGTTTAAATTACAACAATAGTGAAGAAAAATTAACATTGCATAATTTTATTTTTAATTATAAAGTCAAGGAACCATACGCACTTAATATTCCTAAAGTCGAACTAACCCAAGGCAAAGTAACAGCTATTATAGGCCCTAACGGTTCCGGAAAATCGACGTTTGCTCGATGTCTAACCGGCGTAGAACGTAAATTTAAAGGATATATTGATATAAATAATAGGATATTAAAACGCAATCAAAGGTTAGACCATGTATATATGGTTTTTCAAGATGTGAATAATCAATTATTTGCTGAAAGTGTTGCTGAGGAACTACGTTTAAGTGATAACAAATTAAATGATGCATCGATTCAAGCACGCTTACAACAGTATGGAATATTAAAATATGTTGATAGGCATCCGTTGTCACTTTCAGGTGGGGAAAAGCAGCGCTTAGCTATTGCTAGTGCTGTAGAAACTAAACGAGAGGTTCTTATTTTTGATGAACCCTCTAGTGGATTAGATGGTCAACGTATGCGTGAAATAAGTGGAATCCTTAATCGTTTAGCTAATCAAGGGCACACAGTATTAGTTATTACACATGATTATGAATTATTGATGGCATGTGCAGACGAAGTATTACATCTTGAAAAGGGATGTATTAAAGATCAATATCAAATGGATAATGAACATTTAAACAAGTTACAGAACTTTTTTGAAATTTAAATACTACAGTAATTGTTCAAATTAAAAATAAGGCTAAAAACAAATTCACCATTTGTTTTTAGCCTTATTTTGTTATTAACTCATGGCGATCATAATATATTGAATAGACGATTGAGATAGTTTATAAATCAAAGGTTCTTTATAGTAATGTAAACTCAATTTCGATAATGGATAATTAGCGCTATTGATTTGCTCTATATAGCTTAAACCAAAAAGTTTCTGATCTATATTTGAAGGTATCAAATTTGTAATCATTCCATGATCTTTATTTAAAAGTCTTGAAAACACTGGAAATGATTTAATGAAATGATGGTTTATTTTAACGATACAAGACGTTTTTTCTACGTTACTAAATAATAAAATATGATAATGCCAATTTGTTTTACATATAATTGCGTTAGGAAGTAAGGAAACTTGTTGTTTGAAAAAAACCTTTAAAAAGCTATAAATATGAACAATAGGCATCGGGCAATGAAATTTATTAAACAGCATAATTCTATCATTATCGTCGGTATAGTAAGGGTAACCAAAACCACAGATACTTTGATTTAATTCAACTAAAAAACGTGTTAATAAAATGTGTGTCTGTTGGCTAGATGTGTTGTAGTAATCTTGTAAGGATTTATGAGTCAAATGAGTTAAAATTAATTTATTTGCATGCTCAATACCTAATTGGCTAATAAATATTAAGAGTACTTGTTTTAAATTATAGTTTTTTTGTGACTTTACTACCTTAGGTGCCATTAACCTATAAAATCTATTTAAATCTAAATCAATATAGTAAAAATCTGCTTTAATTGAAGTGATATGATGTAGCATTTGAGGTAAAGTATTTTTACTTTTAATTATGCAATCAATCGTCGTACCAATTTTAATAAGTGGGTACTTAAGATGGACTTTTTCAATAAAATTTGAAAGCTCATTAAAAGTATTATAAGCAAACTCGAATTGTAATGTTATTTGAGCTGAATCAGTGGCTAATTCAGCTAGTAATTTAGCCACTGAAAATTTTTGAGTTTGACGTAAAGATAGGTTAGTTATTTTAATAGTCAACTGATGACCCTTTAACATTAACTGTTTAATTGTATGTATGAATTGTTGAGCACTTAATGCATTTAATTGCTTCAAATGTGTATCTAATACACAAAAGTTTATTTTTGAAAACATCGTCGTAGTATCATTACCCACTATATGAGATTCATAAAAATGATTCAAGGTATATATGTCATCTATTTGAATAAGCGTAGTCATGGATTTGAAGCAATTACTAAACGACAGTTTTGAAAGGTTTAATGAATAATCAGAGTTACTTGTGTGCATAGTTGGTTCTTGGATTTTATTCAAATAATTCTTTGAAGTTACGTTATTCGAAACTATTTTATATGGCGATTTATAATGACCCTTTTTAAACATAAAAATATACTTTTTAGGTGGCATTTGGATGTAATACTTAAAATGTTTAGAATAAGTTGTTACATTCAAAAATCGATATTTAATAGCGACTTCATAGATATTTTTATTATCCTGAATAAGGTCATATAGGGATAAAGCAATTCTTAATGAAGTCGTATAATGTTTGAAATTTATGTTGATATTACTAGAAAATAGTATAGATATATACGACTGTGAAATATAAAACGTTTGAGATAAATGCTTTGTGTTTAATGTCTCGCATATATTTTCGTGAATGTATTTCGTAATACGACCTACTAATGGGTGTTTAGTATTTAAATAAGGTATGTAGATGTTATTTAACACTACCCGCGCTTCTCTTAATAAGAATTCAATAATACTAGATATATACATATTCATACTGAACTCATCTTGGATGGGCTGGTGTATACTTTCTAGAACTAAGTTCCTAAATTGTTCTACAAATTGAATACGGTTAAAATCGAAATATGATTTTGAAATATTGGTATCTTTTTCAATAAAAAGTGGTAAAGGAATTTTTAACTCTAATAGCTCTTGAACATCTAACATTTGATATAAATCGGCATTATTAACAATTATGCCATCAGTAACTGTAATAGTTGTTCCATTTAAATTGATCTTGCAGGGTTTATTTAATGGGAGCAGTATAACAATTTTATTGATGCATCTTGTTAATTCAGATGTATAATGATTCCTAATAGATAGCGTACTAATCAAAAAATATCACCTTTATCTAGATATGAGTCTTTTACCTTGTAGTAGTATGCCTATTGTACAACTCTATACTTTAAAAAAGGTAGACAACTAATAACATTAATAAAATGAATGCTTAGATTAATAAAATGTCATTGTGAAAAGAAGCTAAGGGTACATTTGTTAATAAAATTTTAGTGATATAGTAAAAAAATAAATAGTTATAATGATATATGCTATATAACAGAGTATGAAAGTTTATAAAAGTGATTAAATAAAATATTTTGTATAAGAGAGTAATACGATCACAAAGGATGCTGAACTGTTATGCTTTTAGTAAAAAGGTTTGAGTTTCATAATTAAACTAGGGGATAAGGGTTGAAAAGAAGGGGATAAAATAATAACTTCACTAAAGTTGATAAGAAGGCAGAATATGAATAAGATCTAAAGCTACTGCCTGAAAGTAACTTTAGATCTTATTTTTTCAAGTAGCAATAATCTACTTGAGTAGAATGTTATGATATATCATATTTTTAAAATGGGTGCATAAAGTCTAATTCTGGGAATGGAATATAACTATGATGATAAACGGCACGTTACTAGCTTATGATATATATTCAACATTCTATATTAATATTATATAAACAAAATCAAAACCTTGCAATATAAAATTAAATAGTGTTTGTACAGGAGTCGTTAAATATAATTGAATGTAATTAGATACTGCTACCACTTTATTATTTAGAGACGTACTAGTCAAAGTAAGCTATCTGTTTTGTTTATAAAGATCTATTGCTTTGTATAGAAATATTAATACAGAGATAAAGAAAAACAAAGTAAATAAACCGTTAAATATCTCGTTGCTAAATAGGCTAACAACTGTGCCACTACTTAGTGTATTTAAAAATAGTGAACCGGTTGTTTCGATTTCAAATAAATCAAATGAAAATAAAACTAATGTGATTAGTAACATGTAACCTACTGCAATAAGAAATAGGTTTAACAAATCAACAAAAAATAATTTTCGCATCACAACCAGCCTCCTCCCTTACTTCTCTATATCCCATTTGGAAGGAATTAATCTTAAGTTATTGTAATTTTACTTTTAAATAATAGTTAGTAGAATGATTTATTATTTTCGTATTTTGCCTTTAGTAGACGCAAAAGTTTATAAAATAAATAGGAAAAGTAAAATTAACTATTAAATATTAATTGAAATTAAGTTAAAACTGTTTCAACTTAGTCTAAACGTGCTAAACAGTAGGTAAGTCTGATTTTTATCAAGAAGGGGAGGTTATATATGTATAAAGCTATTATTTTTGATGTTTACGGTACAATATTTGATATGAAATCGCTAAAAAACGATATGGATCAATTCAACGAAGTAGAAGCAAAATCCATTTCGCAACTTTGGCGTAAAACTCAGTTAGAGCATATGTTTTTAAGACAAGTGATGCAAAGATATATTCCTTTTGATGAATTGACTAAAGAATCACTGCGGTATGTATTAGATGTTCATGAAATTCAATACAATAGAGAAGATGTAAATCAACTCTTTGAAGCATTTTTAGATTTAGATTATTTTAAAGAAATTCCAAAAGTGCTTTCGGAGTTGAATTCGAAAAACTTAGAAGTTGGTGTATTATCAAATGCTAATGACAATATGTTAATGCCTTTAGTCGATAATTCTGAAATTAATAAGTATATAAATACTGTTATTAGTGTTAATGAGATAAAGCAATATAAACCTAGTCCTGCTAGCTATTCCTTAATATTGAAATATTATCAAATGGCGCGTGAAGATATTTTATTTGTTTCTTCAAATGCATGGGATGTTTCAGGTGCAGCTAATTTTGGATTTGATACAGTATGGGTAAATCGTAGTAAATCACATTTTGACTATAACGGGCAATCACCAACTATGACAGTAAATAATTTAAATGAAATGGTTAAATGGTTAGAAATGAATAAAAGATAAGGCTTAAGTAGTTAAATGGTACTTAAAAGTACAATTGATTTTTATAAAAATAGGGGCGGGAAGACGTAATCAAAATTTATGATTCGTTTTCCCGCCCCCAACAAGGCTAAGTAGATTGTAATACTAATAATGTTTCATGTTTAATAGATTTGAACTCAAACATTATTTAGATTGATTTAGATACTCTGTTAATAATTGAATGTACAAATCAATGAATGTAAGATATACATCTTTATAAACGTATTCATCGACTTGGTGCGCCTGTCCTGTTTCACCTGGACCATACATGACAAATGAGAAGTCTTCATCTTTGTCTTTCATTAAATAAGAAGCATCTGTAGTTGCAGTAGAAGAAGTTACTTCTAAATTTCTGTTGAAATATTCGTCGCCTAAAGATTTAGCCAATTTTAAAAATGAGTTATCGCCTGTAGTGTAAACAGGGTCACGATTAACATAAGGATTTACAGTAATGTCTCCGTTACTTTCTTTTTCAATTTTTTCTTTAATACGATTGAATAGTTCTTCGAATTTTTTATTATCAAATTGTGGAATTGTACGCATATTAAATAGCGACTCAGCGTATTCAGGAATAGAGTTAACTTGGTCTCCGCCATTTATAATTGTTGAATTCATCGTAGGAGTGCCTAATAACTCACTACTTGCGTCCACTTTGTTATATTCTTGATTTAAATAATGAATGAAATCAACTAAAGGGTTAATTGCATTAAAGCCTAGCTCTGGCATGGAACTATGTGACGATTTTCCTTTAGAAGTAACTTGTATGTCCATCGTACCTTTGTGTGTATAGACAATGCCATCTTGAGATGGTTCTGCAATTAATAATGCGTCTATATCGTCCATGTAGCCTTTTTCATGTAACAAGGCGGCGCCATTACTTGTGACTTCTTCACCAGCTGTAGCCATAAAGCGAATAGATCCCTGCTTCAATAGACCTGCTTCTTTAATTTCAATTAAACTAATTGCTAACGCTACAAGTCCGGATTTCATGTCTGCTGAACCACGGCCGTGTAATCTTCCTTGATCATCTTCAGTTAATTTGAAAGGATCATAATGCCATTTATCGCTATCACCAGTTGTTACGACGTCCATATGTCCTGAAACGCCGACTACAGGTTTACCGTTTCCGATTTCTGCAATAAGGTTAGCACGGGAAGATTCACCATCCAATTTTAAAATTTCTGTATGAATATCATATTTTTTGAAAAGCTGTTGCAAATAATGAGCAACATCAAGTTCTTTTTCATTTACAGACTGAATTTCAATAACATCTGATAATATTTTCACACGTTCATCTTTTGAAAATACTGCCATACAAACACTTCCTTCAAAATTAATCAATACATTATAATTAATACCACTAAGTCTTAATAACAAAACAAACTAATAATTTGAGGCTAAGAGAACGAAATATTTACAAAAAAATTATGGTTAAATCCCGCTCCAATTGCAGTTAAAATTTATAAGAGTATTGATTTTTGAAAAACAAGTTTTAGTTATATATTATTTGTCAAAATTATTTAAATCTAATTGGTAAAATGCAAGATCTAGCCATTTATCGAATTTATAACCTACTTGTTGAATTGTACCTGAATGCGTGAAATTGAATTTTTTATGTAAATAAATACTGTAATCATTTGTAGCATCTATACCAGCAACTAATGTTTTATAGCCACTTCTTTGTGCATGATGGATGATTTCAAGTAATAACTTCGAAGCGATACCTTTTCCTCTGTGATACTTACTTACATAAATTGAGTGTTCAATAGAATATTGGTAAGCTGGCCAGTCCCTAAATGAACCATAAGTTGCAAAGGCAATAGCTTCGTCATGTTCTACATAAACTAAAATAGGCTCGTTATTCTTTGTTTTATTTTCAAACCAAGCCTCGCGCGATTCAAGTGTCTGTGGATTGTAAGTATATACGGCTGTGGTATTTAAAATGGCATCATTGTAAATGTCTAATATATTTGGTAAATCTGATTTAACTGCTTGTCTTATCATAAAAATCCCCCCACGATCTTTTATATTATGTCCTATGTTTATTTAACACTTATTTTATACAAGGTGCAATTTTTTGTTATGAAAATTAACGTGGATATATACATGCTTTTAATGATTTTATATTAATAAATATAATTAATGAATTGTGCTATACTTGATATGACTTTTTAAATATGAAATTGCTCAAAAGGAGAAACAAAAAAGATGAAGAAATGGACTAATCACCTGATTACTGTGGTAGGCATATTACTTATTTTAGCGGCGATTTACTTTTTTGCTAAACCACATATCGATGATTATTTAACAAAAAAAGATGATGCAACAAAGATAGAGACTTATGATAAAGATACTTTGAAAAATAAAAATCAAGAAGTTAAAATTCCTAAAGATAAAACAAAAATGGCTGGTTATTTATCAATACCAGATGCAGATATTAAAACGCCAGTCTATCCAGGACCTGCTACACCGGAACAACTCAATAGAGGGGTCAGCTTTGCTGAGGCTGATGAATCATTAGAAGATCAAAACATCTCGATTGCTGGTCATACCTATACAGGAGGTTCAGATTATCAATTTTCAAACTTACCAGAGGCAAAAGTAGGCAGTAAAGTATATTTTAAAACAGGAAATAAGAAAAGTGAGTATAGAATTGTTAAAATCTTTGACGTAAAACCAGAAGACGTAGAAGTGCTTGAAGAACAACAATCGGCTAAACAGCAACTTACACTAATAACGTGTGACAACTATAACGAACAAACGAATCAATGGGAAGACCGTAAAATATTTATTGCTGAAGCGGTATAATAATAAAATTAAAGTAGCTGAGACATTATTGATGAATGTCTCAGCTACTTTAATTTCATGTGTTTAAAACGTCAATAAATCGTTTGGTAATATCCTTAGGGCGTGTAATGGCACCACCAACAACAGTACAATGTACGCCTAAATCTGTCACAGTTTTAAACATTTCAGGAGTGACGACATTGCCTTCAGCTATGACTTTCGCATCGACATGTGCCAATACATCTTTTAGAAATTGGAAGTTATTTTCATATAAAATATGACCTTTAGTATATGACGTATAACCGTGTAAAGTAGTGCCAATATAATCAAAACCAAGTTTATCAGCATTAATTGCTTCATCTAGTGTTGAAATGTCTGCCATAATTTCAATATGAGGTGCTTTTTCTCGAACATAGGATACAAGCGATTGTAATGATTCTTTAGGACGTGATTGTTTTGTAGCATCTAAAGCAATGACTTCACATTGACTTTCAATCAATTCATCAATTTCTTTGCTGGTTGCAGTAATGAATACATCAGAATAATCATAATCTCGTTTGACGATACCAATTACAGGTATATTAATCTCTTGCTTAATCGCAATAATATCTTCTTTAGAATTTGCTCTAATACCAACAGCGCCGCCTTCATAAGCTGCTAACGCCATTTTTGACATGATAAATGACGAGTGTAGCGGTTCATCAGGTAATGCTTGGCATGACACAATTAATCCTTGTGGTAACATAATATACACTCCATAACTTTGATAAATTTAATAATTCATTAAACTCCTTTAGATTTGTAATTTTAATATAACATTGAGAAAATAATAATCAATACATTTAATTGTTATGAAAAATATTTTCATTTATACTGAAATTATATTCATAGATTTGAAGAGGGGGATCTAGATGAAATTTGAAAATCGTGTACAACGCTATCGTCACTTATTTACGAAAACAGACAAACAAATAGTTGAATACATTCAAAGTAATCAATTTGATGATGCTTTTTCGACGATTAATTCGTTGGCGCATGCTATAGGTACGTCACCAGCAACTATTACGCGCTTTAGTAATAAATTAGATTATGATAACTTCCAAGACTTGAAGTTTAATTTACAACAAGAAATGACAGACAATGTTATAGAAAATAGTCCACTTATACAACGTATTCATAAATATCATCAAGATATTATTCAACAGACAGGCGAGTTTATTTCGGATGAAAAAATTCAAAGGCTGGTAAATCAAATTATGCGTAGTCGACAAATTATTTATGCAGGACTAGGGAGTTCTGGCTTGTCTGCGACTGAATTTTATTATCGTATGATGCGTATGGGATTGAAAGGGAATGTATCAACAGATGCACATCAAATGAAAATTTTTGCATCGCTATTAACGGCCTCTGATACATTTGTAGCTATTTCAAATAGTGGGGAAACTACTGAACTTATTGCAGCAGCAGAAGTTGCTCATGAACGTGGGGCATTTGTTGTCGCAATTACAAATTACGAGGGTAGTGCGTTAACACAATGTGCAGATTTAGTATTAATTACGACAGATCAGTCTAGAATTAATGATACAAGATTTATTAATACACAAATAGCAACGCTTTTCTTAATTGATATTGTAAGTTATTTGCTATTAGATGATGATTATATGCAAAATGTCTATCAGCATACAAAAAAAATTATATTAAATGAGTAGCTTTCAACTATGTAACTTTAATAAGTGTTCCGTAAAGTAAGAATGTACATAAACATGGAATGAAAGCGTACTTGTACCTATTAGTACTCATGAAAATTATGGAGGCGAAACGTTAACTTCAATTGGAAATGAAATTTAGACTTGTTTCGCTTCCACAATCAAATTTAGAATGATGATTATAAAAATCTAGATATTGCGCCATATAACGAGGCGTGATTTTGGGTTTGAGTAGTTTGTACTGGAGCGTGACCATAATTGGAAGGTAAAAATTCTTCGAGTTTAGGCGTGATATATTTTAATAATTTCTCGCCTTGAGAAGATATACCGCCACCAATTAAAATTAACCCTGGATCGTAAATGATTTGAATTTGTGCAATGCCTTCTGCGACATGTGTACTCCACCTATCTAGAATGGAGATTGCTAATGCATCTTGTTGCTCAGCTAATTCAAATAGTTTGGGTACATCGTCTGAATAAGCTAATGCATGTGTTTTCATTAGAAACTTTAACGCATTAGTTGAAGCACGTTGCTCAAACGTTAATCTATCCTGTTGTTTATATAATAAATAACCGATCTCGTTGGCTCTATTTCGCTCACCATTGTATAAATGACCAACTTTATTATAAAAAGCTCCTCCTATACCTGTCCCCAATGTAAGGCAAAAAATATTATCTGCTTCATAATCATGTAAAGTAAGCTCCCCTAATAATGCCGCATTCACATCATTAAACACTTTTACTTCTGCATTTAATGGTGAAAGTAATTTATGAAAGTTTGTGCCGATAAAGTTTGGAATCGTAGGACTCGCATATACCACAGTTCCTTTTTCTTCATTGATGACACCCGCACTAGAAATGCCTACTTGCAAAGGATGTATCATATAAGTTTCTTTAAAATGAGACACAAGTTCAAAGATTGCATCAGCAATAAATTCATTGATGTTATTTGGTGTAGGTATTCTTTGATAATTTATGAACTTTAAATTTTCATCTAGTACAGCCGCTTTAATATCAGTACCTCCGATATCAATTGCTACTTTATAATTAGTCATAATTCATACCTCCATTCAGTATACTCACATTAATGTGTATCATTTTTTAATTTAAAAGTGTAGTTATAATAATCGTGAAAAATATTTTCATTAATATTCACTATAAGTGATGGATATTTTCAAAATGCTATTGCTACTATTAATGGTAGCGTTTACAATTCGAACTGTAAATAGAAAAGCTTTATATCCTTAATTTAAATTAATTGTGATTTTAAGGATTAAAAAATATATGAACATAAGATGGAGGGAAATTTATGGAAGATAAATTTAAAGGATTATATGCAGCATTATTAGTTCCATTTGATGAACATGGTGAAGTGAAAGAAGATGGCCTAAAACAAATTGCTAAGAATGCAATTGAAACTGAGGGTTTAGATGGTTTATATGTGAATGGCAGTTCAGGAGAAAACTTTTTACTAAGCAAAGAGCAAAAGAAGCAAGTATTCAAAGTTGCAAAAGAAGCGGTTAATGACGATGTAACAATGATTGCACAAGTAGGATCCTTAGATTTAAATGAAGCAATTGAATTAGGAAAATACGCTACAGAACTAGGTTATGATGCTATTTCAGCAGTGACACCATTTTATTATCCATTTACCTTCGAAGAAATCAAAGATTACTATTTTGAGCTAATTGAAGCGACACAAAATAACTTGATTATTTATGCAATTCCTGACCTTACAGGTGTCAATATTTCTATTGAACAATTTGCTGAACTCTTTAATCATGAACAAGTAATTGGTGTTAAATACACTGCTCCAAACTTCTTCTTATTAGAACGTATACGTAAAGCTTTTCCTGATAAATTAATACTTTCTGGATTTGATGAAATGCTTGTACAGGCTGCGATTTCAGGTGTAGATGGAGCCATCGGTTCTACGTATAACGTAAATGGTAAACGCGCAAGACAAATATTTGAAAAAGCCCAAAGTGGTCAGATTGATGAGGCTTATCAAATTCAGCATGATACAAATGACATTATAGAAACAGTTCTATCTATGGGGATATATTCTACATTAAAAGAAATTTTAACAACACGTGGTATTGATGGTGGTTTACCGAAACGTCCATTTAAACCATTTAATGAAGAGAACAGAAGTAAATTAGCAAAGTTAATCAAAGACTATAACTTATAAGACATCACGTTAGGGGTTGAAGTAAATGCAGCAAGTAGGGTTTGGTGCTTGGAACTGGGTAGCAGTTATTGCTTACCTTGTCGTTATGTTATTAATTGGGGCTTATTTTACGAAACGCGCGAGTCAAAATACAGATAGTTTTTTTACTGCAAGTGGTAGATTACCGTCTTGGGCAGTAGGCTTTTCTATTTATGCTACAACATTAAGTGCGATTACGTTTATGTCTACACCTGAAAAGGCATTTTTGACTGACTGGTCATATATAGCAGGTAATATAGCAATTGTCGCTATTATTCCAGTACTCATTTATTTCTATGTACCATTCTTCAAAAAGTTAAAAGTGACATCGGCATATGAATATTTAGAAGCGAGATTTGGACCTAGTGTCCGTGTTATTGGGTCATTACTTTTTGTATTCTTTCATTTAGGAAGAGTAGCTATTGTTATTTATTTACCGACGCTTGCAATTACAGCAGTATCTGATTTGAATCCATATGTCGTTGCAAGTTTAGTAGGTATTTTATGTATATTATATACATTTTTGGGTGGTTTTGAAGGCGTTGTATGGAGTGATTTTATCCAAGGGGTCATTTTGTTAGGTTGCGCAGCAGCTATTATTATCTTAGGCGTCATGCATATTCAAGGGGGCATGGGTACGGTTGTATCCGATGCACTTGAACATAAAAAGTTCATTAGCGTAGATAATTGGAAACTTAACAGTGCAGCGGCAGCTATTCCAATTATTTTTCTTGGTAATATTTTCAATAATTTACATCAGTACACAGCGAGCCAGGATGTTGTACAACGTTACCAGGCATCTGAATCTATGAAGGAAACGAAAAAATCACTTTGGATGAATGGTGCATTAGCATTAATATCAGCACCTTTATTTTATGGTATGGGAACCATGTTATATTCTTTCTATAATCATGAAAGTGCATTACCTGAAGGATTTAATACATCTTCAATCGTTCCGTATTTTATTCTTACTGAAATGCCACCATTTATTGCTGGTCTATTAATTGCAGCGATATTTGCTGCAGCACAGTCTACAATTTCATCAAGTTTAAACTCGATATCAGCTTGTTTATCGGTAGATATCAAACATAGATTCTTTGGTAAAGGCGCAGAAAAAGATGAAGTAAGAACTGCGAGATGGATAATTATTATTTCAGGACTATTTGGATTTGGCATGTCTATTTATTTAATAGCTTCTGATTCAAATGACCTATGGGACTTATTCTTATTAATTACAGGGCTTGTAGGCGTGCCATTAGCAGGTGTGTTTGCTGTAGGTATCTTTACAAGAAGAACAAATACATTTGGTGTTATAGCAGGATTAATATTGGGAATTATTTTTGCATATATCTTTAATGGTATGGGTGGTGGCAACTCACCATTCTTTGTATCTATTATTTCATTTGGTGTTGCATTTATTTGCTCTTACATTATTAGTGTTATTATACCTGGTAAACAAAAAGACATTAAAGGCTTAACGATATTTGATATTAAAGAAAGCACCAATTATATTGCGAAGGTTCATGACAAAAAAGAAAAGTAGTTTAATATTATAAATGGGTTATTTAATAAAGAGGCTGGATAAATATTTCAGTCTCTTTATTTATTTTTAAAGATTGTCTATTTTACTATCTAACTATTTTGGTTTGTAGATTTAATTATATTATAGTAACAATAATTAGTTTTTACTATCCAAATATAAGGAGGCTTACTTATGCCTTTTGGTTCAGTTATAGCAATTCTTTGCGCAATTTTTGTAATATTTTTAATACCATACTTTGAAGAAAAGAATAAGAAAAAATAATTTTGCTGGGACATAAAGTCTCGGCTTTTTAATTTGTTGAAGAGAAAATCGTTTATTTGAAAAACATAACAGAATGTAAAAGGTATTTGACATTTATTGTCGGCTGTTTTATATTGATGATGTCAAAAACTTTTTACATTTAGGAGTTGGAAGTATGGGTTTTATATTTTTTATTGGCGTTTTGATATTTTCTTGCTTTTGGACTTGGTTTACAAATAAATTTTTGCCAGCTGAAACTTTAGATAAAAATAAATCACAATCACGATATGATGAAAGACAAAGTAAAATGTTTATAGAGATTCTGGCTAAGAGTTTTATTTGGCTTATATATTCATTATTATTTTTATTAGTATTAAGATTTTTTGGTTGGTTCGATATTGAAGGTGGTTTAATATCAACTTATCCTGAAATTATATTTATATTAATTGGTTTATTTTTATTAGTATTTAATTATTTTACGACAAAAAGGAAATACACATAAAAAATAAAGGCTGATCAAATGAAGAATAAAATAAAGACTTATAGAAAACAAAATGGTTTATCCCAGGAAACGTTAAGTAAAAATTTAAATGTTTCAAGACAGACGATAAATGCGATTGAAAATGATAAATATGATCCTTCTTTAACGTTAGCATTTAAATTAGCTAAACAGTTTAATGTCACGGTGGATGAGTTATTTTCTTAGGCATATCAGTTTCATTTTAAACGAGGGAAGTTTAATATAAAGCTATTAAATTAGTAATGAAACGAGGAATGAACTTATGTCTACATTAGTTGTAGTTGCGCATCCAGACATTAACAATTCAACTGTTAATAAGGCATGGAGAGATGAATTATCTCAACATGAGGAATTGGTAACCGTTCACGAAATTTATCCGGAATATCCACACGGTCAGATTGATATTGGAAAAGAACAAAAATTGCTTGAAGCACATGATCATATTATTTTTCAATATCCGCTATATTGGTACAGCTGTCCACCATTATTAAAACAGTATTTAGATGAAGTGTTTACTCATGGCTGGGCGTATGGTTCACAAGGAAATGCGTTAGAAGGAAAGAAAATTGGATTAGCGATATCTATTGGAAGTGTACCTGAAGCTTATACACTTGAAGGTAACGTTCAGTTTACAATAGATGAGTTAGTTAGTCCGATGATTGCGACAACGCGTTTTGTAAAAGCAAATTATGTAGGGGCACATAAACTATATAGTGCATTTACGATTACACCGAGTCAATTAGCAGAAAACACACAATCATATTTAGAATTCATTAAACAAATATAAAATAAGTGAGCCTGCGACTAAAACATGTCGTAGGCTCAAATTTTAGTTTAACAGTAACTAAATTTATAAGTTTGGAAATAATATGACGTAAACAAAAATTATAAGGACACTGTTGAATTTGAATGAATTATTTTAATTATATTACTAATATTTATAAAGTACATAGGTTTACTTTGAAACAATGAATATTGCCGATATAATGAAAGGGCGTACATATAAATTGGAAGATTTGAGGGGACAATATGATAAAAGCAATCGCAGTTGATATGGATGGTACATTTTTAAATTCAAACAAGACGTATGACGAGCATAGATTTGATATGATATTTCAGCAACTTAAAGCTCAAAATATTAAATTTATAGCAGCAAGTGGTAATCAATATGCAAAATTAAAATCGATATTTGGCGAACGTGACATGTTCTTTGTAGCTGAAAACGGTGCTGTCATTTATGAAGGGAATACTTTATACGACTATCAAGCGTTTGATAGAGATTTTTACCAAGAAATGATTGACTATTTAAATATTGAACGTGAAATTGATAATTTAATTGTATGTGGTCTAAATAGTGCTTATATTTTAAAAGATAATACAGATGCCTTTAAAAAAGACGCTCACTTCTACTATCGCGAACTAAAAGAGATAGATACTTTTCAAGATTTACCAGAAGATGAATATGTGAAAATTGCACTTAACATTAATAGAGAATCTCATCCTACACTAGATGAAGATTTAAGTATAAGATTCAGCGAAAATTTAAAGTTAGTGTCTAGTGGCCGTGATAGTATAGATTTAATTATTCCAGGTATGACAAAAGGTAGTGCTTTAGAAAGACTTTTAAAGCATTGGCAATTAGCTGCAGAAGATTTGATGGCTTTTGGTGATGCTAATAATGATTTAGACATGTTGCAATTAGCCAAACATAGTTATGTTATGGCAAATAGTGAAGATGAAACATTATTTAAAATTGCTAATTATGTAGCGCCGTCTCATGATGAACAGGGCGTGTTAACAACGATTGAGGAAAAAGTACTTCAGTCATTAAATTAAGGATGGATGAAGCTTTCGTAACATGTTGTGAATTTTATAAACATATCGTTTTAATAAGATATGAAATTTGACTATACTTAAAAGTACTTAAATTGAAAGGTAGGGTATAAAAGTTATGGATCAAATGCAACAAACGCTGCTAAATGCTTTTAATTTTAGACATGCAACAAAACGTTTTGATGCTAATAAAAAAATTTCAGATAGTGATTTTAACACTATATTAGAAACAGGTAGATTGTCTCCAAGTTCATTAGGATTAGAACCGTGGAAATTTGTAGTGATTCAAAACCGCGAAATAAGAGATGAACTTAAAGAAATTAGTTGGGGAGCACAAGGTCAATTAGATACGGCAAGTCATTTTGTTTTGATTTTAGCACGTAAAAATGTGACTTCACAATCACCATATGTGCAACATATGATACGAAATATTAAACAATATAGTGAAGATAGTATTCCTGCTACAGAACAAAAATTTGATAGTTTCCAAACTAATTTTCATATAAATGATACGCCACAGTCATTATTGGATTGGGCAAGCAAGCAAACTTATATTGCTCTTGGTAATATGATGACAAGTGCGGCATTGCTTAATATAGATTCTTGTCCAATTGAAGGATTTGATTTAGATGCTGTCACAGCGTATTTATCAGAAAAAGGTATTGTTGATTCTGAAAATTTTGCCCCTTCTGTTATGGTAGCTTTTGGATATAGAGAAACTGAGCCTAAAGCTAAAGTACGTCAACCACAAACTGATGTCGTTGAATGGTTAGAATAAAACGAGCCCGGGACATTATGTCCCGGGCTTAATTCATAATATAGTAACTAACTATAAATCACTGCCATTTGTACTAATTATATTTTTATACCAATTAAATGAATCTTTTTTAATACGTTTTTTTGATCCATTACCATAGTCATCTTGATCAACATAAATGAAACCATATCGTTTAGTCATTTCACTAGTAGACATTGATACTAAATCAATAGGTCCCCAAGCGAGATATCCCATTAAGTCTACACCGTCTTCCACAGCTCTTTTAGCTTCTGAAATATGTTTTTTTAAATATTCAATACGATAGTTATCATGTATTTGTCCATCTTCAACAATATCTTTAGCTCCTAAGCCATTTTCTACTATAAATAAGGGTTTTTTATATCTATCCCATAATTCATTTAAAACAACTCTTAAGCCGGTTGGGTCAATCTGCCATCCCCAATCTGATGATTCTAAATAAGGGTTTTTCAGACTGTTCATTAAGTTTCCTTGTGTAATATTACCCTCTGGAGAGCTTGATGATAATAAAGACATATAATAACTGAATGAAATATAATCTACAGGATATTGTTTAATAATAGCTAAATCTGAATCGGTAATATTTAACGTTAATTCATTGTCGGATAAGAATTTTTTATAATAAGTCGGGTATTCTCCTAGAGATTGAACATCTGTGTATAATAGATTCATTTGATTGTCTTGTTGTGCCTTTAGTACATCTTCAGGGTTACAAGTATTAGGATAATGTATCATCCTTGCTAACATGCATCCCATTTTAGCATTAGGTATAATAGATTTTAATTTTTTGGTAGCTAAAGATGATGCTACAAATTGGTGGTGTAATGCTTGATATGAGGCCTCCATTGGATTTGTCTCACGATCAGAAATGATTCCTCCACCTGTAAATGGTGAAATATTGATAATATTAATTTCGTTAAAAGTCATCCAATATTTCACTTTGTTTTTATAACGTTTAAATACTGTTTCTGCATAATGTACAAAGTGCTCAATGACTTGTCTTCCTGCCCATCCGTTATATTTTTCAGTAAGACCAAAAGGTGTTTCATAATGACTTAAAGTAACTACAGGTTCAATGTCATATGATAATAAAGTATCGAAGATAGCATCATAAAAGGCAAGTCCTGCTTCATTTGGTTCTTGTTCATAACCCTTAGGAAAGATTCTGGACCAATGAATTGACATTCTAAATGCTTTAAAGCCCATTTCAGCTAAAAGCTGAATATCTTCTTTATAAGTATTATAGAAATCAATGCCATCTCTTTTTGGAAAACGTCCTTCATGTTCTCCGGTTAAAATTTTTTGAATATGCTCTGAATTAATTTCCATATGATGGTCTCCAACACGTTCTTCTTTCGGAATGAATTCTATAAAATCTGCAGATGACATTCCTTTTCCGTCCTTGTCATAGGCCCCTTCAATTTGGTTAGCGGCAGTAGCGCCTCCCCATAAAAATGTGCTTTTAAAACCTGAATTTGTATCCATAGCTTATCCTCCTATATATTAAAATTAATAAGTTAAACTGTCCCCATTTGTTTGAATCACTTTTTTATACCAGTAAAATGAATCTTTACGAATTCTCTTTAGTGTACCGTTACCCTCATTATCACGATCGACATAAATAAAGCCATAACGTTTTTTCATTTCACCACTACCAGCCGAAACAATATCTATACAACCCCAAGAAGTATAACCGATGAGCTGAACACCATCTTTAACAGCTTCAATCATTTGGTTGATGTGTTCGCTTAGATACTTAATACGATAACTATCATGAATATTGCCATCTCTATCTACTTCGTCTATTTCACCTAATCCATTTTCGACAATGAAAAGTGGTTTTTGGTATCTATCATATATTTGATTCATTGTAATTCTTAGACCAACAGGGTCTATTTGCCACCCCCAATTTGATGTTTCTAAGTGTGGGTTTTTTAATGAAGCGAAAGCATTTCCAGCAGATTTATTAGAATTTATAGATTCATCACCGCTTTCTAATCGACTGGAATAATAGGAAAATGAAATATAGTCAACGGGATACTGTTTTAATATTTCATCGTCACCGACTTCTTTATGGATATTGACGCCTAAATCTTCGAACATCCGTTTACTATAATTTGGGTATTCGCCTCTTGCTTGTATATCTATAAAGATGTACTGCTCTCTATTTTTAGAAAGGGCAGCCATAACATCATCAGGATGAGGTGTGTTTGGATAGACTTCTCCAGCAGCTAACATACAACCTATTTGATTTGATGTATTTATTTCTTTAGCGATTTTAGTTACTAAACTAGAAGCAATTAATTGATGATGAGCAGCTTGGTACATTATTTGATTCTTATTGTCAATATCTTTTATGATTAAGCCACCTCCAATGTATGGAATGTGTAAAATCATGTTTATTTCATTATGTGTAATCCAATATTTTACATATTTGCTAAATCTTTTGAATAAAACAGTCGCATAGTTAACGAAGAAATCAACGGTTTTACGGTTATACCAACCACCATAATTTTTAGCTAAATAATAGGGTGTATCGAAGTGATTAATGGTAACAATAGGCTCTATATTGTAATATTCTAAAGTTTTAAATACTTTATCATAAAATGCTAAACCTTTTTCGTTGGGTTCTGATTCATCGCCATTCGGAAAGATTCGTGGCCATGAAATTGACAAACGCAAAGCTTTAAATCCCATCTCTGCAAATAATTTAATATCTTCTTCATAATGATGATAGAAATCAATGGATTCATGACTAGGGTAAAATGTAAAATTCTTATTCAGTCCTTTTGCAGGATTGAAAAGAGGTTCAGTACGTTCTCGTCCAGCAGGTAATAAGTCAACTAAACTTAGACCTTTCCCATCTTTGTTATATGCACCTTCTGATTGATTAGCAGCAATAGCGCCACCCCATAGAAAATCTTTGCTTAATATAGACATAAAATATCCTCCTTAAATTAATAGATTACCGATATTAATGAATCTTTAAGATTCACTTTTTCAACATCTTCAATTATTATCTCTTTAGTTTCTTTGGAATTTGTAATTACTATCATTACAGTGTCATCAAATGAGGCTTCACGTATCAAATTAGAATCAAATGTTATTAATGGTTGTCCTGATTCAACAGTTTCACCTTGTTTTACAAGTGGTTCAAACCCTTTCCCATCTAATTTTACAGTGTCGATACCAATATGAATAAGTACTTCAGTTCCGTTGTTTGATTTTAGCCCTATTGCATGTCCAGTAGGGAATAGACTTTCTACAATTGCATCAAATGGTGCAACAATTGACGTAGAAGAAGGCTTAATTGCTATTCCTTCTCCCATAGCTCGTGATGCAAATACAGGGTCGCTTATCTTGTCTAGTGAAATTAGTTCGCCTGATGTAGGAGCTAATATAAAATCATCTGTTGGTAATGTAATCGGGCGACTATCATTGTTATGAATAGCTGTTTCGTTACTTAAGTTATTATCAGTTTTATGTGTTTCTGATGCTGTAGATTGTTCTATTTCCTCATTTTTATCTGAATGTGCAAAAAATCCGACTATTAAACCTACTAATGTAGCTGAAAGTGTAGCGATGATAGTTAACCAAAATGTAGAATCTAGTCCATTTTCACCGATGAAAGTAGTATAGCCAAATATCCCTAAACCACCCATGAAATACATTTTAGTTCCTGCCAAACCTATGAGCGCACCAAAAATACCAGAAATAATACAACTGTAAATAAACAATTTTTTACGGGGTAATGTAATCCCGTAAATTGCTGGTTCTGTTACGCCAAATGTTCCTGATATTGCTGCTGGAAGTGATAGTGATTTGAGTTTAGTATTTTTAGTTTTTAAGAAAATTCCTAAAACAATACCTGTTTGAGCAAATGATGCTGCAAAAACCAATGGGTTAATAATGTCATATCCGTTAGTAGCTATATTATTAATCATGATTGCCACTAGACCCCAATGTAGTCCAAAGATTACAAATATTTGCCAAAAAGCACCTAGTAATAAACCAGCTAAAATTGGACTTAAACCATAAATGTTAATTGCACCAGTTCCAATCCAATTTGCGATCCATGAAGATATTGGTCCTATTATTAAAAACGTTAGAGGTACTATAATCAACAATGTGAAAAAGGGGACGAAGAATGTTTTAATCATATCTGGAATTATAAGTTTTAATTTTCTTTCCACAATACTAGCAAAATAGATAGCGAATATAATAGGTATAACGCTAGAAGTATAGGTCATAGATATAATAGGTAATCCTAAAAAAGATAAACTTGATTGAACTTCAAAAGGTGTATTTACAAACAGTGTTGACGCACCTTTTGCACCCATAGCCATAGCATTTACAAGCGTAGGATAAACTAGTGCAGCACCTATCGCCATACCAATGAAATGATTAGAACCAAATTTTTTTGCTGCAGTGAATCCTAAAAATATAGGGAAGAAATAAAATAACGCATCTCCGATAGCGAAGAGTATCTGGTAGGTTCCTGATTCTTCTGAAACCCATCCTAAAGCTAGAAATAATGCAGAAAACCCTTTAATCATACCTGCGGCAGCAAGAATGCCGAGTATAGGTTGAAATATCCCTGATATTAAATCGATAAATCTATTAAACAAGTTTCCAGTACTTTTTTCATGTTGTTGTGAAGCATTAATATTATCTAAATTGCTAACTTGGTTAATTGCGTCAAATACATCTGCAACATGGTTACCAATGACTATTTGATATTGCCCTCCTGATTGCATAACAGTTACAATTTCATCATGATTTTTCAAATAAGCAGTATCAGCCTTATTTTCATCTTTCAACTTAAAACGTAAACGAGTAATACAGTGTGTTAAGGAATTAATATTTTCTACACCGCCGACTTTACCAATAATATCTTTAGCTAAATTTTCATACTTCATTATAAATCCCCCCAATTATCATTTGAATTCATTTAAGTTAGGAAAAGAGCAAATTATAGTTGTAAGCACTTAATACCCACTACTTGTGGCCACAAAAGTAGCAAGGAACATAGAGTGATAACTATGAATAATATTCAATTAAACTTATATAACAACACAAAAAACCCAGAACAATACAAACGAACCTTTTAGGTATCGAAGTGTATTACTCTGGGTTTTGCCTACTTAAAGTTACAACCCCAAACGTTAATTAAAAACGTCTAAAGTAACAAAATATGAAATTAAATAAGTTTGGGATTATTATAGCCCCTTTAAAAATTTATGTCAACGCTTACATTACTGTTTTAACAATCTTGCAATGTGTAAAATAAGATAAACGCGCTCATCATTAGATAACTGGTGATGATAGTTTTTAAATAGGAAGTCAGAAATTTTATCTACACAGCTATTTGATTTAGTGTGTTTTTGCTGCACAGCATGCAGTAAAGATTCATCGGTGACATCATTAAGCGCTTCATGATTTATTATGCGCTGGCTAAAAAATTTAAGGTGCGTCATAAAACGTGAGTAGGTAAGTTCTTCTTCATTCATATGTAGATTAAAATGATAACGTACAATATCTAACATATTTTTTGTGATTTTTGTGATTTCATAAATATTAGCTATGTTTTCATCCATACTTGCATTTACGATATGCATTGCTATAAAACCGGCTTCATCATTAGGTAATTGGACGTCAAACTGATCATTAATGCTATGTATAGCATTCAAAGATAATTCATATTCTTGAGGATATAGTTTACTAATTTCATATAATAAAGGATTTTTAATTATATGTTTCTCGCGAGTTCTTTTAATTGCGTAATCAATATGATCTGTAAGTAAAAGGTATATAGATTCTGATATAGGCTTATCATACAATTGGTTGGCTTGAACAATAATATGCTGTGTTACTAATAATACGTTTTGGTCAATCTCATTAAGTAGAGTGAGCATACGTTCTTGTTCTGAGTTAGTTAGCCTAAAAATTTTATCAATTTTATCTTTATCTAAAGCTTGACCATTTTGTTTCCCAAAAGCAAGGCCTTTTCCCATAACGATTCTTTCTTCCTGGTTGATTTTTGCTATAACTACATTATTGTTAAGCTTTTTTGTGATTTTCATGATAATAACATCCCTTGTTTATTAACTTATGAATATATTTAATTATATAATTAATATATATTAGAATATTAAGATAAGTCAAAAAAAGCTATAGTAACAACTTAAATAATTAAAGAATGTCATTATAGCTAGAACAAGTCATGTTGATTTTTAATATACTTATTTTTTAGTGAAACGCAATCACTTTTGTTATTTATCTCAAATTATAAAGACGGAATACTTATTTGTTACCAAAGTAATTTAAATTTTATCTGCTACAAAGCTTTCATTGCTGTGTATGATAATTTCAAAACCCTCTGGTCCCTCAAATTGTGCTCTATCTGCATTTGGTTTGTAAATTGACACTTTTGATAAACCAAGGCTGCTGTCATTGTCTTGGCGTACGATATTGGATTGCCATGTGTTAATAGCGATGTGATGATGGTAATGATTCGTAGACATGAAAAGTGCTTGAGGAAAATCAGAGATATGCTCAAGTCCAAGTTTATTTAAATAGAAATCTTGTGATGCCTCTAAATTGGCTGCTTTCAAATGTAAGTGGCCAATTTTCGCATTGTCAGGCATGTCTTGCCAACCAGCTTTACTACGTTGTGCCACTAAGTCATCGACATCTACTGCAAGTGTATCCATATTGACTTTATTATCTTCCCATAGCCAATTCTCTTTAGGGCGATCAGCATAAATCTCAATGCCATTACCTTCAGGGTCATCGAAATACAACGCTTCACTTACAAGGTGGTCTCCACCACCAATTTGTACGCCTAAACTTGCGGCATGATATAAAAAGTTACCTAAATCTTGTCTATTAGGCAGTAACAAGGCGATATGAAATAGCCCAGATTCTCTTATAGAAGGACGTCTACCATCTTTGACTTCTTGTAAAGTTAAGGTATGTCCGTCACTTCCTATATTGAAAGTAACGTCTCTATTAGACTCTGACTTTATAAATAAGCCTAAAATTTGTGTGTAGAAAGTTGTCATTTTTGCTAAATCAGCAACGTTTAAAGTGATACTAGTGACTTGAATGGATTGATTATCATGAAAAGACATTGTCAAACTCCTTATAGCGTACTTGTATTTTTTATGATTACAAGCATTACTTTAGTATAAAAAGTATACCTAGTCAATGAAATGAGCTTATAATGATGATACTTTTTTAATTAGTATATATGGTGTTAAATAGGGTATAACGTTATGACAAAAAATACATAGATAGGACTGTTAAATATGACACACTATTATTTCAAAGAAAACTTTTTTAATGCTTCAAAGTCTAAAATAGATATATACGATGATAACGGGGAAGTAGCTTTTGAATTACAATTATTCTATAGCTCTATGGGACAGGAAGCGATGGCATTATTTGGTAACAGTAAACAAAATTTTGAAATCACAGATGGCCATGATACTTTTCGTATTTTACAAGAAAGAACGATTAGTGGTGCGATTAAAACACCATTTAAAACAGTTTGGCAAGTAGAAAAGAATGGTAAGGAAATTGGAATATTCCGCTCTAAAATGGGATTCAAACCTTCTATGCAGTTCGAAGGTGATAAAGGAGATGTATTAAAATTCCAATCAGGATTCTTTTCAAGAAGTGTTAAAGTATCTGATGGCGATAACGAGTTGATGCAAAATAAATCAGAAAGGTTCAAATTAGCTTCGAGACATGATTTGTATGTTGAAACTAAAACATATAATCCAGCGATGCTTATTATGCTGTTTCAAGTTTTTTATGAATTTCAAGAACAACAAAGAAAAAATTCAAATTAACTTTAATGAAATTGGATTTAGTGTAAATGATGTACTTTCAACTTAACCTTAATAATAGAAGACTGAAACCTGAAATCTATGTAAAAGCGTTAGATTTTAGGTTTCTAATTTTTTATGGAATTGTAAGCGAGATTAGTGTGTAAAATATCTATTTTATTGACATATGGTAAGATGTGAGAACATAGATAAAAAACTTCATTGGGGGTGACGAGATGAAAGTATTTTGGAAATTGGGATGGTTTTTTAAACAGCAGAAATTAAGTTATATCATTGGGTTAGGGACATTATTTTTAATTGCACTAATTGAAATCGTGCCACCACAAATTATAGGGCGAGCAATAGATCAAATGACAACAAATCAATTAACAGCTAAGTTATTAATGATTTATTTAGTTGTATTAGTTGTAGTTGCCATATTAACTTATGTACTTAGATATGTATGGAGGTTATCCATATTTGGAACGAGTCAAAAACTAGGACAAATACTAAGAACATATCTTTTCAAAAAGTATACAGATATGAGTGCTATATTCTTCCAAAATAGACGTACAGGAGATTTAATGGCTCATGCCACAAATGATATCCGTGCCGTACAAAATGCTGCAGGAGCTGGGATTCTTATGATTGCGGATTCATTGATAACAGGGGGGACTGTAATTTTAACGATGGCTACAACAGTAAGTTGGAAACTTACATTGATTGCCATGATGCCTTTACCATTTATGGTGTTATTAACAAGCTTTTATGGATCGCTTTTAAGTAAAGGATTTAAAAAGGCTCAAGCTGCATTTAGTAAATTGAATGACAAAACACAAGAAAGTGTTGCAGGTATTAAAGTTACTAAAACATTTGGCTATGAATCGAGTGATCAAGCGGACTTTAAAGATTTAAGTGATGATGTAGTTGATAAAAATCTTAAAGTATCTAAAATAGACGCATTATTTGATCCAACAATTACGTTAGTCATTGGTATAAGTTACTTTTTATCTATCGTGTTTGGAGCAAAAATGGTCTTTCATGATGAGATAACATTAGGACAACTCATCACGTTTACGACGTATTTAGGAATGTTAGTCTGGCCGTTATTGGCATTGGGATTATTTTTTAACATTGTGCAAAGAGCAAAAGCTTCTTATGAACGTATAGAGGAAATCGGAAACTTACCTAATGGCATCGATACACAATATAAAATTGATAAAAGTCCTCAAGGTGATATTCAATTAAATATCGATCATTTTAATTTCCCGGGTAATGATAATCGAGGGGTATATGATATTTATTTTACAATTAAGCAAGGCACAACCGTAGGTATTGTTGGTCGAACAGGTTCTGGTAAGAGTACATTGATAAGGCTATTGTTGAGAGAGTTTGATACCGAATATGCACAAGATATAACATATGGTGGTTATCCGTTGCGTGACTATAAAGTTGAATTATTAAGAGGGCAATTTGGTTATGTGCCGCAAGAACACTTCTTATTTTCTACTACGATTCGAAATAATATAGCGTTTAGTAATGAGACTATAGAGGATGAGCAAATATATGAAGTAAGTAGGTTGAGTCATATACATGATGATATTATGAATTTTACTAATGGTTACCAAACCGTTGTAGGCGAGCGAGGGGTATCATTATCAGGTGGACAGAAGCAACGTGTTTCTATAGCGAGAGCTTTATTATTAAATCCTGAAGTACTGATATTGGATGATTCATTATCTGCTGTTGATGCACAAACTGAAGAGGTGATATTAGGTAACTTAGAACGATTGAGAAAGCATAAAACTAATATCATAACAGCGCATCGTATGAGTGCCGTGAAACATGCTGACCTTATTATTGTTATGGATGAAGGGGAAATAATTGAACGTGGTCATCATGAATCATTAATGCAACAACGAGGCTGGTATTATGAAACTTATCAAGCACAAGCGTTACAAGCCAAGTTGTCGAGAAACTTAGACAATCTTACGAAAGGGGATGGTGAAGATGACTGAATATGAACACGCTAACTTAACGGCTAAAGACCAAGGAAGTGTGATGATAAGGTTATTTAAATACACATTACCCTATAAGTGGATTATTGTCTTAGCATTCTTAACATTGATTATATCAACTGTTGCCAGCATGATGACGCCCTATATGGTGAAAATATTTATTGATGATTATTTAACGCCACAAGACTTTCCGAGAAGTGCTATGATTTGGCTCATTGTGATTTTCTTAAGTGTGCAAATAATTGGGGCGTTAACACTTTATTTTAGCCAATATCTCTTTCAATATTTAGCATTTAAAGTGATACAACAATTGAGGATTGATGCTTTTAATAAACTAGGGAAATTAGGCATGAAGTATTTTGATGAAGTACCGAGTGGTAGTATTGTCTCACGACTAACAAATGATACAGAAACAATTGTGGACATGATTGTGGGAGTGTTCTCAACTTTTATTATGGCATTATTTTTGATGATATCTAGTTATATCATGATGTTTGTATTAGACGTCAAATTAGCTTTAATAGCGCTTGTCTTTTTGCCGATTATTTTTGTTATTTTGTCTACTTATCGTAAGTATTCAGCGTATTTATTTTCAAAATCAAGACAGCGTTTATCTGATTTAAATTCAAAATTAGCAGAGTCAATTGAAGGTATGAAAATTATACAAGCTTTTAATCAAGAAAGACGATTAAACAAAGAGTTCAATCAGATTAATGATGAACATTATCATTATATGTTGAAAACAGTGAAACTAGATAGTTTACTATTAAGACCGGCTATTAGTTCTATCTCAATCTTTGCTATTGTAATGATTCTTGGTTATTTCGGTGTAATCAGTTTCACCACTGGCGTGACAGCAGGTGTAGTTTTTGCATTTATTCAATACATGGAACGCTTTTTTGAACCAATTAATCAAGTTAGCCAAAACCTAAATATTTTACAGCAAGCACTTGTATCAGCGAGCAGAGTTTTTACGTTAATCGATGACGACACTTATGAACCACAACAAAATGAAATTGAATCAAATCACATAAATTCAGGGAAAATAGAGTTTGAAAATATTAGTTTTAGTTATGATGGCAAGACAGATGTACTAAAAGATATTAATTTTACTGCAAATCCTGGAGAAATGATAGCACTTGTTGGACATACAGGATCTGGTAAAAGTTCAATCATCAATTTATTTATGAGGTTTTATGAATATCAACGTGGAGATATTAAGATAGATGGACATTCTCTCAAGACAATAGCTAAATCAGAATTAAAAGAAAAGGTTGGTTTAGTATTACAAGATGCATTTATTTTTTATGGAACTATAGCGTCTAATATAAAATTATATCATCCTACAATGACGTATGAACAAGTGAAGGCAGCGGCAGAATTTGTTTATGCTCATCGCTTTATTGAGCAATTACCTGAACAATATCAGCACAAAGTAATTGAAAAAGGTAGTGCTTTTTCAAGTGGTCAAAGACAGTTAATTGCATTTGCTAGAACAATTGCTACGGACCCTAAAATTTTGATTTTAGACGAAGCAACTGCCAATATTGATTCTGAGACTGAAGAGCAGATACAACAGTCATTGAATGAAATGCGCAAAGGTCGAACGACGTTAGCGATAGCTCATCGTTTGTCTACAATTCAAGATGCAGATCAAATCTTTGTTATGAATCGGGGAGAGATAGTTGAACATGGTACGCATGAACAATTAATTACGCAAAAAGGGATATATCATAATATGTATTTACTTCAAAATGGTTAACTCATTGTTCTAAAAGACAGTAGTGTATTTATGGTTAGTTTAATTTATTTTTAACATAATGAAAAAGGTGAAACTAGGACATTAATTTCTGCTTAGTTTCACCTTTCATTTGTATACAAAATGAAATAAAGGCATGTCGAACGAATCAAATATTAATGCTGTTTGATTTGAAATTATAGCTTTATCCAGCGTATACATCTTGATATTCATCATTTTTTTCAATCACGTCTTTAGCAAATGGGCAAGTAGCAA
>ERZ794963.14-NODE-14-length-97687-cov-9.738221_pt1 | contig 97687 bp, 114 predicted proteins | sample MGYA00375740_ERZ794963 | MGnify/ENA primary metagenome ERZ794963 (study PRJEB30138, sample SAMN05968720) | food fermentation metagenome | isolation source: fermented_meat | host: inoculated_fermented_meat_time_40_first_replicate;inocula... | place: Italy | collected... | reverse complement strand
ATAAAACGTGTCTCTAGGTTCTTAATTTATTGTTTAACATTTATAAAAAAATAAAACTTTAATTAACTACGTATTTAGGTTCATTGTTAGTCAATTTACTAACTGTATCATTTGCAACAATCTTAGACATCATATCTCGAGATTCAAATGTTGCGTTACCAATGTGTGGTGTAAGTACAACATTGTCCAATTTTTTAAGTTCATCATTAATCTCTGGTTCGAATTCAAAAACGTCTAACGCTGCACCTTCAATTTCTTTATCTTTTAAAGCTTGTACTAAGGCTTGTTCATGGACGATAGGGCCTCTTGATGCATTGATAAGGTAACTTGTTGGTTTCATCATTTTGAATTGCTCAGTATCAATCTGATGATGCATATTTGGATTATATGCAGCATTTATTGTTATGAAGTCTGAATTTTTTAATAATGTTTCTAAATCTACATATTTGGCACCAATTTCACGTTCTCTATCAACTTTTTGATTAGGACCTGTATAGAGGACATTCATATCAAATGCTTTCGCACGTTTTGCTACTGCACTACCAATTTCCCCAAGGCCAATTATGCCAATAGTCTTGCAAGAAACTTCTCTACCACGGAAAAATAATGGCGCCCATCCATCAAAACCCGTTGTACGGCATAATTTATCTCCTTCTACAATGCGTCTTGCAGCTGAGAGTACAAGGCCAAATGTTAATTCAGCTGTTGAGTTAGTGGATGCTTTAGGTGTATTGGTAACATCTATATTGAGTTGACGTGCATAATCGCCATCTATATTATTAAAACCTGCACCGTAATTTGCAATTATTTTTAAATTACTTGCTGCATCAATCACATCTTTATCTACATTTGTTGAAAGTAGACTAATTAATGCATCGGCATCTTTTACACCTTCTTTTAGTGTTTCTTTATCAATAATGCCTTTGCCCTCATACATTGCAACTTCAAAACCTTGATCTTTTAATAAGTTGAGTCCTACCTCTGGAATTGGACCTGCTATATAAACTTTTACCATGTATAATCACTTCCTTTATATCAAAGTATAGTAAATTTCATTGAGTCAAACAAATAAAAGTAATGATTATATAGAAAAATATGAAAACGTTTTATAGTAGCTCTATATAGTATGAAGATATGAGGACATAGTTTTTAAAATTTAGTTTATTAATTTTAATCCAACGATGGATAAGATAATAAGCCCAATAAAGAAAATGCGCTTTACACTTCTAGATTCATTATAGATGAGCATACCAACTAAAGTGCCGCCCCCAGTACCAATACCACTCCAAATGGCGTAAGCAGTTCCCATTGGTATATCGTTCATTGCTACTTTAAGTGTGCTAAAACTACAGATAAATGCGACAGCTAAGAGTACGACTAGCCATTTCTTTTTAGTTCGTGCAATTTCATTTAAAATAACAACACCGATGACTTCTAATAGTCCTGCGATAAATAATATAAACCAAGCCATCAGCTTTCAGCCTCCTCTGTTGATAATTTTAATCCAATAATACCAATAACTAATAAGATGATTAAGCCAACTTTTAAAAAGTTAAATGGGTCACCCAAAAAGATCATATCTACTGCTACAGTTCCAACTGCGCCAATACCAACAAAAACAGCATAGACTGTTCCAACTGGAAGGTGTTTACAAGCGGAAATAACTAGGAAGAAACTAATTATTATCACGATGATTGTACAAGTCCAACTGAGTAAAGAATCAGCAGCATTTAGTCCTGTTACCCACAATATTTCAATTAGTCCGGCTAAGATAACTTTAAACCACTGCATAAATTGTGCCTCCTTTTTTCACTAAACTATTCTATTTTCTCAAATAATATATAAGAATTCAATGTTATCAATTGTATATAAGTTATAGTGAGTTGCGATTAATTTTAAATATGAAACGAAAATCAACAGAAAAGTGGGAGGAGGAAAAAATTAAATTTAGATATTAGGGATGATGAGGTTAGAAAAGTTTAATAAGCGTTTAATTGAAGTTAATATGTAGAACACTGATAATTTTCATAAAAGGAACACCTGAGCTTAAGACTCATGTGTAAGAGTCACTAGCTCAATAAATTGAGAGTGACTCTTTAAAAAAAAGTCCGAGACATATGTTTATGTCCCGGACTCAATAGGGTATTTTCTATAAATAAGTTGAATTAAAATTACTTATAATAAATACCAATACTTATTAATTTGTAACTATAGATTAGTTTACGTGGATATAGTTATAAGAGCTTGCTTCACCAGCTGAAATTGTACGTTCACTTACTGAATAAGGTCCGCCACTATAGTTCATTTCTGATACTGTAACAGAACCGTCATTACCAACACTTTCAACGTAAGCTACGTGACCCATTGGACCTGAACCTGATTGTAAGATTGAACCAGCTTCTGGATTGTTATTTACTGCATAACCTGCAGAAGAAGCAGCAGAAGCCCAGTTACTAGCATTTCCCCAAGTAGAACCAATGCCTCCACCTACTTTGTCAAATACATACCAAGTACATTGTCCTGCTGTATATAAGTTAGCGCTTGAATGATTTGATTGTGTAGTTTCATTTGTTTGTTGTGTTTGTTGTGTTTGTTCAGCTGCATCAGCTTCGCTTCCGTGATCTAATCCTACGATTGCTGCGCCAATACCTGCTGTTAATGTTGTTGCTGTAACTAATTTTTTCATAATTAATAAATCCTCCCAGAGATTTTTAAAAGTTTATATTTTAGCTTGAATGCTTATCTTTAAATTGAAATTTTATTTTTCGCTTTGCTTTCAACGACAAGTAATACTCTAACAGATGAATCAAGCTTTGTGTGGAATGTTACGCTTTTGTAAAACAATTAAAAAAACCTCACATATCGTTGTAATAAACGAGATGTAAGGTTACAAAATCGTATCAAGCCGTAATATTTCACAAACGGTGATATTATAATGTTTTTATTATAAATTTAAAATACACTCCGACTTTATTGTTACATTCATTGTAAAAAATCACAAAATTGTGATTCAAATTATTTGAAGAATCTAATGGATAAAGGTGGTAAATAATCTTCACCATTATATGCTTTTACAGCTGCAACAATTGTGAAAATGAAATTTAAAAGTATAAGGATAGGAAGAATGATAATTCCTATAATAATAACTATAGCGATTGAAGCCACTGTTATCCAAATTAAGTAAGAAAGTAAAAAGTTCAAGTAATTCTTGCCGGCTCTATCTACAAACGGTGATTCATCCCGTTTAATTAGCCAAATAATTAATGGTGCAATTAAATATGTAAAGAAACTTAATACATAGATGAGTGTTGCCATTAATCTAGCATCTCCATCTGGCTCTTGATTCCCATATGTGTTTGAAACCTGTTCATCAAACTGTGTTGTCATAAAAAACAAACCTCCTTTACTTTAAGTTAATCATATCAAATCTAAGTGGTCTTTAGTATGTAATTAAAGTAATTCTAAAACTTTTAAAATATACCTATTTTGATATGGTTTTAGTTGCTAAAATATAGCAATGTCACTATAGGTACTTACTTGTGTTATAGCCATAAATTTAAGTTGTAAACCAGTGTTTATTCAATTTCTTATTAGGTTATAGTTCAAAGTAATGATTTAATATCGTACATAATAATAAATTTGGAAAGAAGGTTGATTATGAAAATTGCTATCGTAGGGTCAGGAAATGGAGCGGTAACAGCAGCGTTAGATATGATTAATAAAGGACACGAAGTGAAGTTATATTGCCGAAACCAATCTATTAATAAATTTGATAAAGCATTAGAACAAGGTGGTTTTACTTTTAACAATGAAGGTGAAGAAAACTTTGTAGCTTTTACAGACATTAGTGACGATATGGAATATGTAATTAGTGATGCAGAAGTCATTCAAGTAATCATACCATCATCATTTATTGAACATTATGCACATACTATGGCTCCTTTTGTGAAAAAAGATCAATTGATTTTCTTCAATATTGCAGCAGCTATGGGTTCAATACGCTTTATGAATGTTTTAGAAGATATGCACATAGACGTTATGCCTCATTTTGCGGAAGTCAATACACTAACATACGGTACTCGAGTGAATTTTGAAGAAGCTCGTGTAGATTTATCTTTAAATGTAAGAAAAGTACATTTTTCAACTTATGATAAGGATTATTTAAGTGATTGTTTCGATAAAATTGAAAAACTATATCCATATATTGTAAAAGAAGAAAGCTTATGGAAAACTAATTTAGAAAATGGGAACCCTGAAGTTCATCCAGGCCCAACATTATTAAATGTAGGTCGTATCGATTATTCAGATGAATTTGCTTTATATGAAGAGGGTATTACTAAGCACACAGTTAGGTTGCTACATGCGGTTGAATTAGAACGTCTAACATTAGGTCGTAAATTAGGATTTGAGTTATCTTCGGCTAAGGAAGCACGTATTGAACGTGGTTATTTAGAAAGACAGGATGAAGATGAACCACTAAATAGATTGTTTAATACAAGTCCAGTATTTTCACAAATTAAGGGGCCGAATCATGTTAAAAATCGTTATTTAACAGAAGATATTGCCTATGGTCTCGTATTGTGGTCTAGTCTTGGACGTAAGATTGACGTTCCAACACCGAATATTGATGCAATCATAGTCATTGCTTCAACTATTTTAGAGCGTGATTTCTTTGAAGAAGGACTGACGATAGACGAGTTAGGGAAAGATAAGTTAGGTCTAGATTAATTAAAATAATTGCCTAGGGGGATTGCGTATGAAAAGACAACCAACATTTTTAGAATCAATCTCAACCATATTAGTAATGATTGTAATCGTAATTACAGGTTTTGTTGTTTTTGAAATTCCGATACAAGCATTGTTGATTCTATCTTCTGCATATGCAGCTTTGATAGCAAGACGTATAGGCTTAAAATGGCAAGATTTAGAGGAAGGTATAACGTATCGTTTATCAACAGCGATGCCAGCAATTTTCATTATTTTATCAGTAGGTATTATCGTTGGAACATGGATGTTTTCAGGAACAGTTCCTGCATTAATTTACTATGGATTAGAATTTTTAAATCCTAACTTGTTTTTAGTATCAGCGTTTATTATTTGTGCTATTACATCTGTAGCAACTGGTACAGCATGGGGATCAGCATCTACGGCAGGTATTGCATTAATGGCTATTGCTACACAATTACATATTCCAGCAGGTATGGCTGCAGGTGCAATTATTGCTGGATCGGTATTTGGAGATAAAATGTCGCCGTTGTCTGATACAACAAATTTAGCGGCGTTAGTTACAAAAGTGAATATATTTTCACATATTCGAGCAATGATATGGACGACGGTTCCCGCTTCAATTATAGGGCTTATAGTTTGGTATATTGCTGGAAGACAATTTGGTGGTAATACGAATACATCAAATGTTAATACATTACTTAATGAACTATCTCAAATTTATAATATTAATATTTTTGTTTGGTTGCCATTAATCATCATTATCATATGTTTATTGATGAAAATATCTACTGTACCAGCAATGCTTATTTCGAGTTTAAGTGCCATTATTGTTGGCGTGTTTAACAATGGGTTTAATGTGGTTGATGGATTTAAAGCAACCTTTGACGGATTCAATAAAGGTATGGTGTCACCAAGTAATGGACAATTAACCGATAGAGCGATTGGCTTAATTGAACAGGGTGGTATGATGAGCATGACTGAAATTGTCGTTACTATTTTTTGTGGTTATGCTTTTGCTGGGATTGTTGAAAAAGCTGGTTGTTTAGATGTAATACTTAATAAAATTTCTAAAAACATCAATTCCGTTGGTCAATTAATATTAGCTACTGTACTTGGCGGTATTATGATGGTGCTTGCAGCGGGTGTAGCTTCCGTGGTAATTATTATGGTAGGTGTATTGTTGATGGAAATGTATAATAAAATGGGATTAGATCGCACAAATTTATCCAGAACCCTTGAAGATTCTGGTACTATGATTATTCCATTAATTCCATGGGGGACATCAGGTATTTATTACACACAACAATTAGGGGTAACAGTAGATCAGTTCTTCGTATGGACCGTTCCATGTTATTTATGTATAGTATTTGCACTATTTTATGGTTTTAGCGGTATTGGTATTAAAAAAGTAAAAACGACAGAATGAACATTTTTACAAAATAATCTAAAATAAGATGGTTAGGATTTTTAATATTTGAATAGCAAAATTTTGGTGAAAATGGAACAAATTTAATTGTTTTAGTCTTAATTATTTTATAGACAAAAGCATCAAGGTTAAGTAAACTTTTTGACTCCTTTCGATTCTAGGCATCTTTACTGAGGTAGAAAGGCGAAATCTTTTTAAATAAATTTTATTTCTGTCCTGCGCGCTTATACTCACTCTTACTTCACTCTGAAAAGTTAATTATTAATTAGAGTACAACTTCCGCTATATTAATAGGATGGAAATTTTAACTATTATTCTTATAGAAATTTCAGATTAGAAGTTTAAAAAAATATAAATGGGATATATATAATTATGAATGAGGTGGATCTTTGTTCTACATAGTAATAATTGTAGCGATATTACTATTAGACATTGAAACTCATCAATATGTCAATATAGATAAAAATTGTTAAATATACTTCCGTTATCTATTTTACAATCGGTTTTGTTTTGTATATTGTAGCGATATTACATGACAAAGTCGATTGATTAATGTAGAGAATGATTTTTAGATGTTGTGAACAATTACAACAGGACATTTAAACGCATCACCTAAGTAATAACTTTGTATGATGATAGCGTAGTTTAAATTATTCTTTTACTTAATAGATAGTTTGAAAAAGGAAGTAATAAAAATAGATACAGTAATACATTGGTTAAGATAATTTCTAAGTAGATATTATTATCATTAATCAATATATGTAGTTACTATCTTAATTGTAAATATAATAAAAAAAAGACCAAATGCTATTTTAGCATTTGGTCTTTTTTGAATCACTAATTAGTGAATGTAATTGTAACCTGAAGCTTCGCTTGCAGAGATAGTACGTGAAGTTACAACACCAGCACCTTGGCCGTAGTTCATTTCAGAAACGTTGATTGAACCGTCGCTGTTAACATTTTCAACGTATGCAACGTGTCCCATAGCACCAGTTGAAGATTGTAAGATTGAACCTTGTGAAGGGTTGTTGTTTACTGTGTAACCTGAAGATGCTGCTGCGCTAGCCCAGTTGTTAGCATTACCCCAAGTAGAACCAATTTTACCGCCAACTTTGTCGTATACATAGTATGTACATTGTCCAGCAGTGTATAGGTTGTTTGAAGAACCTGAAGTACTTGAAATTGAGTTTGAAGAACTTGATGGTGCACTAGTTGTACTAACTTTAACATTGCTGTTTGAAGTTGAGTGTGAAACTGCGCCACTTCCACCAGTACCTTGGTTGTTTGCTGTATATGATTGAGTAGAGTTCGTGTTGCTTGTAGCGTATGAACTATTGTTATAGTTATTGTTAGTATTGTAGCTATAACCACTGTTTGAGTGACCTTGATCTGCTTGACTTGGGTTCCAGTTACCTTCCCAAGTGTAGTTGTATTCACCTTGTTGATCTATTGTATAAGAATAGCTATATGAAGTAGGGTCATTTGGATTATAACCACCATTATTATTTTCTGCTGCGTCTGCTTCGTGTTGAGCTAGACCAAAAGTAGCGATTCCTGCAGTAGCGATTGTAGCTGTAGCGATTTTTTTCATTGTTAAATATCCTCCTAAGAATTGTAAATAAATATATCCCAGTCTCTAAACGACAATTTTTTATAATTTTTAATTCGCTGTTTTAACGACAAGCAATACTTTATCAGAAAAAATCACGTTTGTGTGGGTTGTTATCATTTTGTAATTTAGTTCTAATAATATATCGGCTTATGTAATAAAAGAAATATACAATTTATACGCTTGAACGCCGTTGTTATAGCCTTTATAATTTTCGTGGTGTAACATTGCACCACGCTTTATTACAACACTGTAAAATAACAGAAAATTTGAAACACTAAAAAACAAGAACGTTTGATATTTAAAATATAAAATTATTGCTCTTATATATTGCGATGAATTATCAATTAAATTAAGCATATTAATATATTGATTACTGTCCAAGCAAGGATATTGACACCTTATAAAGAAGATATTAATATAGTAGTATAAAAAATATACTTAGTTAGTGAGGTGAATAAATGAAGATTGAATTGGGTTTAACATCTTTTGCTGATAATAGTGACATATATATGGAAGATGGTTATCAACCTGCTATAAGTAATGCACAGAGAATTCGTAATATAATAGAAGAAATCGAAGTAGCGGATCAATATGGACTTGATGTTTATGGTCTGGGAGAACACCATAGGCCTGATTATGCCGTGTCAGATCCAGTCACTGTATTAGCATCGGCAGCAAGGAATACTAAGCATATTAAACTGAGTAGTGCAGTAACTGTACTGTCTTCAGACGATCCCGTACGTGTGTACGAAAGATTTTCTACATTAGATGCAGTCTCAAATGGACGAGCTGAAATTATGGTAGGTAGAGGGTCATTTATTGAATCATTTCCATTGTTTGGTTATGACTTGAAAAATTATGAGCAACTTTTCAATGAAAAGATTGAGCTATTAATGCAAATTAATCAGAAGGAAATTGTAAATTGGGAAGGTCATATGAGACCATCAATTCATAATCTAGGTGTTTATCCAAGAACAGAAAGAGGTTCAATACCGATTACTATTGCTACTGGAGGTACACCTGAATCTTCTTTAAAAGCAGGAGCATTAGGATTACCGATAACTTATGCTATAATAGGTGGCGATCCAAAAAGATTTAGAAGAAATATAGATATGTATAAATCTATTGCTGAATCATATGGGCATAATGTAAATGAACTATCAATAGCTACACATTCTTGGGGATACATTGCTGAAACAGACGAACAAGCAAAACGAGAGTTCTTTCCGTCAGTTAAGGCAAGTCATGATATCTTGGCGAAAGAACGTGGATGGCCAATGTATGATGAGAATAGCTTTGAACGAGAAGCCGGACCAAAAGGTGCACTATATGTAGGTAGCCCTGAAACGGTTGCTCAAAAAATAATTGAAACGATTGAAGCTTTAGGTATTACGCGCTTTATGTTGCATACCCCTGTTGGATCAATGCCACATGATAACACAATTAACACAATTAAATTGTTGGCAGAGCGGGTAAAACCTATTGTAGATAAATATTTTGAAAACAAATAAAAGGAGATTTTGTAATGATATTACGTTATTTAACAAATTTAAAACTAGCTAAAGAATTATATGGTGCGTCAAAACCTAAACTTAAAGGTGACCAATCAATGAAAGATACATTTGTAGAGGTATTTAATTTACCTTCAAATGCAGTACCTTTAGCTGGTGCAGTAGAAGCATTAAGTGCAGTATTCTTCGTATTAAGTTTTGCTAGTAAAAGACTTTCTCGTGTCGCTTCACTATTAACGATTTCAGTTTTAGGTGTAGCTGCGTACAAACATTTTGAAGCTGGTCATGGTAAAGCAGGTGCTAAACACGCTTTAGATTTATCAGGTTTAGCAGCGTTAAGCTTCCTTGATACAATTGATTGTAAAAAAAAGTAAGTCATTAATTTAAATATATTAATAAATAAAGAGTGTCACTAATGAAGTGTCACTGTATAATATAGTAAGAGCCGAAACATTTAAATGTGTTTCGGCTTTTATTATTATAGAGAAGAGAATTCATATACGAGTTGATTATATTTGTACGTTATCCAGTAATTGTAGTTATTCTTTATAATATTTCTATCATGAAAAATTAATTTTGAAATAGGAGGTCTAAGTTTTCTTTTATTACTACATTGATCATAATTTGAAAAGTATAAGGAGATGTTGGATGGCATTCTACAAAGTCATCATTTGTTAAATGCAATGGATGGACATATTCTTTTTTTAGTAATAAAAAGAATGAATATCCAACTAAAATTTGAATTTGAAAAGTAAACACTAAAAAAATAGTAGTATTTTTTAATATTTCTTATACTTGGAGATATTGAATTTACGTAATGTAATAGTATAGAATTATTATATTAATATTGTTGAAAATCGCTTTGACATATTAACATCATGAAGAAACAAAAGGAGTGGTTTTATGATTGAACAAAATTTTAAAACACTGAACGAACTAATTACAACTTATCAAAAGGGTAAATATTTTTTCAAAACAACTAAAAAACAACATAAGCTTAACTATGAAGAAATATTTATTTTAAACTACATCTTTAATTGTAAGGAAAATGAGATTACAGCAAAAGAAATAGCAAAGTATTCAGAACTACAACCTTATTATTTAACGAAAGCTTTACAGAAATTGATTAAAATGGGTTATTTGAGTAAAAAGAGAAGTGAAATAGATGAACGAACAGTAGTTGTTCGTGTAAATGAAGCGCAACGTGTTAAAATAAATGAGATAATTAGAACATTACAACAAACGTTGTGATGATGAATGAAGGTATTGGGGGAAATGAATTGTGCATAAGCGGAAATAAAAAGAATATTCTGAATAATGTAAATAATAATATTTGTTATGTATTCAACTAATATTTATTTTTAGAAACAAATTAACTGTGTTATACTAACATTCGTCGGATGAAAGCGCATACAAAAACAGCTGAGAAAGGTGTTATTATGAATTTACTAATTGGAGTCATATTTTTAGGAATTGTTTTATGTTTGTTTACATTATTCACTAGTAAAGCGCCTAATGGTGGTAAAGCGATGGGGGCACTTGCTAATGCTGCAATTGCGTCATTTTTAGTTGAAGCATTTCATAAGTATGTAGGTGGAGATTTGATTGGCATACCATTTTTAGGAGATTTAGGAGAAGTTGCTGGTGGACTTGGTGGTGTTGCAGCTGCTGGTTTAGTTGCATTAGCAATGGGTGTATCTCCTGTCTATGCATTCGTAATTGCTGTTGCGTGTGGCAATATGGATTTACTACCAGGATTCATTGCAGCTTATATCGCTAGTTTTGGTATGAAGTGGATGGAAGAAAAATTACCAGACGGACTTGATTTAATCGCAGCAATCATTATTATTGCACCAATTACTAGATTAATTGCAATTGGTACTACACCTTTGGTGGATGCAAGTTTGCTTCAAATCGGTAATATTATTAAAGAATCAACTACATCAAGTCCAATATTAATGGGGATTGTTTTAGGGGGTATCATTACAGTAGTTGCTACTGCACCATTAAGTTCAATGGCATTGACTGCATTACTAGGTTTAACTGGTACACCAATGGCTATAGGTGCATTAGCAGTATTTGGATCTTCATTTATGAATTTCGTACTATTTAAACGTATGAAGTTTGGAGATCGTAAAACAACGATTTCTGTAGCTATTGAACCGTTATCTCAAGCAGATATTGTAACTGCAAACCCAGTGCCTATATATATAACTAACTTTATGGGTGGCGCAATTTCTGGTGTGATTATAGCTATGTTTGGATTAGTTAATGATGCGACAGGAACTGCTACGCCAATAGCCGGACTTATGGTTATGTTTGGTTTTAATAATGCGTTAACTGTTATTACAGTCGCAGTTATGTGTGCTGTCAGTAGCGCAATTTGTGGGTATTTAGGTTCGCTTATATTTAAAAATTATCCAATTGTCACTAAGGACGAACTACAAAATGGCACGATGCCTAAAAAGGTCAAAAAATATTATAAATTAAAAAAACAATATGCTGAAAGTTTGGCATTATAAAATTTAGTGAGTAAAACGTTAGCTGTTTTAGTGAGGCTAGAGGCAAAAAAATCTATTTGAAAATGATTTTTTTATCAAACTCTTACATATATTAAATGTATAAAAAGTATTATAAAACAATGGATACAATGTTCAAGACGTAAAAGCTTGAGATTGTATCCTGTTTTTTTATGAGTTAAATTGCCTTTTAATTACGATAAATCAAAAATTAAATGAAAGAATAAAGCTGCCCACAAAAATCAAAATTGTTGGCAGCTTTAATGGTAAAGGTAAATGCTATATTACTTTCGTAGCTTCATAAACTATATTAAGTTGTGCGGGTATTTAAATAACGTGTTGTTCTGTATTCCATTTTCGAAAATAAGAACTCTAATAAAATCGCTAATAACCAGTAAAATGCAGCTGCAACTGAATAAACTGTTATAAATTTATAGCCTTCATTAGCAATTACATGACTTACCGCCATAATTTCGGTGACTTGCACGGCAAATGCGAGTGAAGTACCTTTTATTAGCATAATAAATTGGTTTTCTATATTAGGTAAGGCATACGCAAAGGCTTGAGGTAAAACGATTTCTTTATAAATATGAAATGTTGAAAGACCTACACTTTGGGCTGCTTCTATTTGAGCAAATTCTACCGACTGTAATCCACTTTTTATTGATTCTGATAGATAAGCTATCGCATGTAATGAAAAAACAATGAAAGCAATAATTAAAGGTGGGAAAATATCGGGATTAATATGCCATTTGAAATGATCATTTAAAAATATAATAAATGCAGGTAATCCGTAATATAAAATAAATAGCTGAACGATTAATGGCGTACTTCTAAAAAACGAATTGTAAATAATGATAAATTGCGATAATACGGGAGTACGTTTTAAGCGAATCAGTGCAAAGCATAATCCTACAATCAGACCTATGATTATGGCAACAATAGAAATCATTATTGTTTTAGGAACCCCTTTAAGCACTTCAGTTATTGTATATAAAACAAAGTCCAAATGAATATCCTCCTTAAATGCGATATGGTTTTTGTGCGCGTTTATCTATTAAAGTAAATGTTCCTTGTATTATTAAAGCAATGATCCAATAGATGATTGAAATGACAATATAAACTTCTAACATGCCTAAACCATAATTATTACCGATAATCAATTTAACTTGTCCCATCATATCAATGATGCCTATAGTAAAAGCTAATGAAGTATCTTTAACCAGTTCGATAATTTGTGTTGTTAAATTTGGAATACTATTTCTTAAAGCCTGTGGAACAATTATTTCTTTTAATATTCTAGGATAGGATAGACCAATTGATAAACCGGCTTCTATTTGATGATAGTCTACAGATTGATATCCAGCACGTATTATTTCTGATAAATAAGCGCCAGTATGTAACGTGAAGGCTAAGATAACGAAAAACAATCTACTAAAATGATTAATATCTATATGAATCAATAACAATAGTTGTGGTAGTGCAAAGTAAACTAAAAATAGTTGTAACAGTAATGGAGTGCTACGTATAAAAGATAAGTAAATTCTTACAATTGGTGAAATTACTTTAATTTGTTTAATACGAATAAGGGCTAATATAAAACCTAGAACCAACGCACATATCAATGATATGACAATCATTAAAAGAGTTAACGGCAACCGTTGTAATACTTGTCCAAACAAATCTAACCAATTTACAGATTGCATTATCACTGCACCTCCAATTGCGCTTTTTTGTCATTAATTTCATCTAAGTCATCAAAGACATTAATTTCAAAATATTTTTCTGAAAGTGCTTGTAATTTACCTTCTTTTTTTAGTTCTAATGTCGCTTGATCAATGTCATCATGCAATTTTTGATGTTTTTTATTATAAACGATATGTAGAGGCTCTTTTTTTACAATTCCTCCAATTTTAACATCTTCTTTGACTTGTGTTTGAATGGCTTTATAAGTATTCCAGTTTAATAACATAGCGTCACGTCGCTGATGACTAACCATTTTCAAGTTGTCTCCATTTGAAGGTTCTTGTATCGTGTTAATATTGATTTTTGATGAATTATTTTTGTTGTACTGAGATAAGATAGAATATAGTCCACCACTGGGTGCCATAGGTGTGATTGATTTTCCTGGTAAATCATCTAAACTGTGTATATCCGTATTGCTACCATTGACTACTAACATAGGCAACGCATAACTATAGGGTACATCTTGGTACAGAAATTGTTTTTCACGTTCAGGTGTTTTGAAAAACCAGTTAATTCCCATATCAAATTTACCAGCACCAATACCAACTAAATTTGATTCTTCTTCACCTACTTCGTATTTGAAGTCATATTGAGGTAACTTTTTTTCGATTAATTTCATGTAATCCATATCGAGACCTACAAACTCATTTTGTTTATTGGTATACAAATAGGGTGGGTTAACCTCTGCTGACAGTGCTACTTTAACTTCTTTTTTATGAGAGTCTTTATTTGAATTATCGCTTTGGGTACAAGCAGTTAAAACGAAAATAGATGAGAGTAGGATAGCAGTAATAAATCTTTTTTTAAATGTCATGGTTTATCACGCTCCGTGCTAACTTTATTTAAGAAGCGGTGTACTCTTTCTGAATTAGTATTTTCTAAGACTTCTTGAGGTGTGCCCTGATGAATAATTTGGCCATCATCAATAAATATCATTTGATCGGCAATAGCTTTAGCAAATTCAATTTCATGTGTTACTAAAACCATCGTCATACCTTCTTGTGCAATTGATTTAATGAGAGATAGCACACTTTGTATAGATTCTGGATCTAATGCGGATGTCGGCTCATCCAACAGTAATACATCAGGGTTAAGCGCAAGGGCACGAATGATACCAATGCGTTGACTTTGACCACCAGACAATTGGATTGGGTATTTGTCTTTTTGATTTGCTAAATTAACACGTTCTAAATACGATAACGCTATTTCTTTTGCTTCGTTTATACTGTAATTTTTACCATGTATTAAACCAACAGTTATATTTTCTAAAATAGTTTTATTCTTAAATAAATTATAATTTTGAAAGACCATTGCAGATTTTTGTCGTAATTTTGTAATATCCTTTTTGGTATGTTTTGAAGTGTTAAATGTTTCATTGTCAATAGTAATAGTGCCAGATTCTGGTAGTGCTAATGCATTTAAAGTTCTTAACAGTGTTGTTTTACCAGAACCACTTGGCCCGATAATTGCAGTGACGGTGCCTTGTTCTTGAGTAAAACTTACATCATTGAGTATCGTGTTTTCATTATATTTATGTATAAGATGTTTAACGTTAATCATTCAATTTCCCCCAATATTTCATTAAGTATAAACTATCATAATAAAACTTATCGGTAAAGTAGGGATTTTGTGCTTGAAAAGCTTTATTTCAAGCATTGCGAGTGTTAAACTTGTAACTAATAAGGAAAAAGTGATGAACGAGGTGAAGGAAATGAATACGTCCGCATTAATACATACGGAGATTCAAGAAAAATGGATTGCTAAATTAGATACTATAAAAGACGATTTTAGAGCGAAAGCGGAATATAATGATATACATTCACACTTTCCCTATGAAAATATTGAATGGCTTGTAAATGAAGGTTATACACTGTTAACGTTACCAAAAGCATACGGTGGTGAAGGTGCGACTATTGAAGATATGGTGATACTTCAAAGTTATTTGGGAGCAATCGATGGCGCAACTGCTTTATCGATAGGTTGGCATTTGAGTGTAATTGGACAATTATATGAACAACAAATGTGGGAACCCGATATGCTTGATCAATTTGCTGAAGCAGTAAAGCAAGGGGCATTGGTGAATAGAGCTGTTAGTGAAGCGGAGACTGGTAGCCCAACACGTGGCGGCAGACCAGCAACAAACGCAGTAAAAGTAGATGACGGGTTTGTACTTAATGGGGTAAAAACATTTACTTCTATGAGCAAAGGACTCACACATTTTGTAGTAAGTGCCTATAATGAAGCAATTGACCAAGTAGGCTTTTTCTTAGTGACAAAGGATACGCCAGGTGTGGAGATAGCAGATAATTGGAATATGGTAGGTATGCGTGCAACAGAAAGCCATGATCTCGTATTAAATGATGTACATTTACCAGAAGAAAACTTTGTTGAAATAAGGGGTGCTGGTGGTAAAAAGCCAAATGGTTGGATATTACACATACCAAGTGTTTACTTGGGTATTGCTCAAGCAGCACGTGATTATGCAATAGATTTTGCCAAAACATATAGCCCTAATAGTATAGAAGGAACTATAGGTGACTTACCGACTGTTCAACAAAATATTGGGAAAATGGAAACACTTTTATTATCTGCGCGTCATTTTTTATGGAGCACAGCTGCTTTATATAATAATGAAGATTCTAAAAAAGTGAAATGGAATGAAACGTCTGCCAGTAAAGTAATAGTAATGAACCAAGGTTTAGAAGTTATAGACATTGCCATGCGTATTGTGGGGGCGAAAAGTCTTGAAATGGAACGTCCTTTACAACGTTATTATAGAGACATGCGCGCAGGTTTACACAATCCGCCTATGGAAGACATGGCATATACAAATATTGCACACAGTGTATTAGATCATTTTTAAATATTAAGGGCAATACAATAACTATGCATTTAGACAATTTGTCTAAATGCATTTTTTATTAATTAAAAAAATAAACAATCGACTTGTTTGCTGTTGTAAAATTACTAGAGTCATTATATAATCAATTGGTACTGATAATCATTTTCATTGGAGGAGAATTATGAAAAAATTATTGTTTCCGTTACTTGTTTTAGTACTCATTTTAGCTGCATGTGGTAATAAATCAGATAGTGACAAAAAGGAAGAAACAAAATCTTATAAATTAGATAGTGGTAAAAGCATAGATATACCTAAAAAACCTCAAAGAATAGCGGTTGTAGCACCTACATATGCAGGTGGTATTAAATATCTTGGAGGGGATATTGTAGCTGTAAATGAACAAGTAGATAGTAGTAAATTACTGAAAGATAAGTTTAAAGGCGTAGAAAAAATTGGGGAAAATGATGTGGAAAAGGTAGCGAAAGCAAAACCTGACTTAATCGTTGTTTATTCTACGGATAAAAACATTAAAAAATACAATAAAATTGCACCAACTGTTGTTTATGACTATGGGAAGCATAAATATTTAGATCAACAAAGAGAATTAGGTAAGTTACTTGGTAAAGAAGATAAAGTAGCTTCTTGGGAAAAAGAATGGAAAGCTCAAACTAAGAAAGATGGACAAGAAATCAAAGATAAAATTGGGGAAGATGCAACAGTCTCTATCTTTGATGAATTTGATAAAAAATTATACAGCTACGGACCAAATTGGGGACGTGGTGGTGAAGTATTATACCAAGCATTTGGTCTTAAAATGCCCGATAAATTAAATGACTTAGTTAAAAAAGAAGGTTGGGCAGAAGTGAAACAAGAGAAGATTGCAGATTATGCAGGTGATTATATCGTTTCAACAAGTGAAGGTAAATCGAAACCAGCTTATGAAAAAACAGATTTATGGCAAAATATACCAGCTGTTCAAAAAGATCAAGTGATTCAAGTTCAAGCAGAAACATATTGGTATAATGATCCTTATACATTAGAATATATGAGAAAAGATTTAAAAGAAAAATTTTTAAATAAATAGAAATCCATGTTCTTTAAATGTATAAGATAGTAAATTTAATAACTAATTAGTCTTAAGGGGCGAGCATGTGAATTCAAAGGTAATCTTTTGACTTCTAACTCGCTCCTTAAATTGTAGGTTTATTAATGTAAACTAATAGTTTTTATTGGTTAACATTTGTGATATAATTTTTCTCATTGAAGGGGGAATCACTTTGACTACAAAATATTTAGTATATACAGCTTTGATGACAGCAATTATAGCTGTTCTAGGTTTTGTTCCTGCTATTCCTTTACCTGTCATGCCTGTACCTATAGTATTACAAAATATTGGTATATTTTTAGCAGCAATTTTGCTCGGACGTAAATATGGTGCGCTAAGTGTCATTGTTTTATTATTGCTTGTAGCTGCTGGATTACCTTTACTATCAGGTGGTAGAGGCGGTATCGGTGTATTTGCAGGACCGTCAGCAGGATTTTTATTTATGTATCCAGTTGTTACATATCTTATCGGCTTGGTAAGGGACATATATTTTAAAAAAATTAATTTTGTTGTACTATTAATTACAACGATAGTGTTTGGTGTCTTACTATTAGATATCACAGGTACAATTATAATGGGGTTAATAACCAATTTACCTATCACAAAATCTGTTACATTATCACTATTATTTATGCCTGCTGATATTCTAAAAGCGATTGTTGCAAGTTTAATTGGTAATATTATGTTGAATCATAGTCAATTTAAACAGTTAATTAAATAAACTTTTAGATATTCAAAAGATAAGAATTAATGAGGTTGAAAGAGATAGGGTGAAGGTTCATGACAATTTCTATGGCAAATATATTTCAAGATGGTAAAATTTTTGCTGATGACCATAATAAAACAATTTATTTAACAGCTGAAGCCCCTTTAGTATATGATGCGAATAAATGGGTGTATAAAGAAATGCCTTCAATCAAGGATTGGAAACAACATATGGAAATACAACAAGCTTTACATAGACTACAATCTTCCGACCATTTAGCATTTACTTTTCCTGAGAACACTCCGTTAAGTCAAACTTGGTTAGATGAAATTAAAGTTTATGGTTTTGAGTTAGGGTGTATGGAACTTTACGCAATTGAATCGCAGAATATTCGTAGGAGCCAAAATAGTCACGTTGAAGTAAAATTTGTCACGGAGCAAACCTTAGAAGACTATATTGCAATTTATCGACAGTTTTCTGAACCTTTTGGATTGGAATATACAGAAGAAAGTATACGAGTGATACGTTATCAATTTCAAAGTGAAAGCAAATCCCGTATTATTGCCTATGAGCATCACATTCCAGTGGGCATTTTAGATTTAATAATTACTGATAAAACAGTTGAAATAGATGGCTTTGGTGTATTGGAAGATTTTCAAAGACGAGGGATAGGTCAAATAATGCAATCATTTGTGGCTGATATTGCGGATGATAAAGTTATTATACTTATCGCTGATGGCGAGGATAGTGCCAAGTACATGTATATCAAACAAGGATACATTTTTATCAGTTATTGCTATCAAATATTGAAAGAAAAGGCTTAAATATAAATTATAAAGCGATCCTAAGACATCCAGCTATGTCCTAGGATTGCTTTTGTATATTAGTGAGCGCTTTATTACATATGCTCTAATTGTACGCGTTCAGGATGACTATATATATTGAAATTGCCATCTCTAATAAAGCCGACTGCAGTAATGTTTAAGTCTTGAGCTAGTGTAACAGCTAATGTGGTCGGAGCAGATTTCGAAAGTATAACACCTACACCTATTTTAGCGGCTTTAATTAGTATTTCAGAGGAAATGCGACCACTGAATATTAGCACCTTATTTCGCACAGGAATGTGTCTTTGGATACAATAACCATAAAGTTTATCGAGCGCATTATGACGTCCGATATCTTGACGATGTTCGAAGAACGTCTCTCCGTCACTAATAGCTGCATTATGAAGACCGCCAGTTTGTTTGAAAACGGCACTCGCACTTTGTAAACGTGTCATCATGTTTAGAATTTGTTTTGGACTAATAACAATTTTGGACATAGAAGTTTTTGCTACAGCAACGTCATTTTGAAAATAAAATTCTCTACTCTTACCACAACATGATGCAATCATTCGTTTAGTCGAATATTCAAAACGTTCCCCTAGTGCTCTTGTTAATTCAACGTGAGCAAACCCTTTACTATCATCTATTTGAACTGATTTTAAGTCGTCACTTTTTAGAATAGCCCCTTCAGACGCTAGAAAACCAAGTACAAGTTCCTCCATATGGTTTGGACTACAGATTATGGTAGCAAATTCTTCTCCATTGACCATAATTGTTAAAGGAAATTCGGTTACATAATGATCTGTTTTATTAATAAGTTCGCCATTTTCGTATCGTACGATTGGTTGGTTTGTTAAAACGTCTTCATTCATTCGTACACCTCTTTTCGTATTCACCTTATATTTTAGCGCATTTTTAATTATAAAAAAATCATTCGGTTTTACTCATGTAACTTAATATACGTCAACATTGCCCTTAAATCAGAATTAGAGACAGTAAAGATTGATTTACGAATCTAATGGAAGTAAACTTGAGGTAAACAAACTAAAGAGGTGAATTTGACGTGGTTAGTATAAGAGATATTGCACATATAGCAGAAGTTAGCCCAGGAACTGTATCCAGAGTATTGAATAATGACCCGACTATCTCGGTATCAAAAAACACTAGAGAACGTATCCATCAAATTGCGAAAGAGAAACAATATCATAAGTCAGCAAGAAAAAATAAAAGTATTCAAATCATTACTTATGCATCAAGAGCTAAAGAAATGTCAGATCCTTATTATAGAGAAATTCGATTGGCAATTGAAGCGGAAGTTAAGCGTTTAAATCTATCGTTAAAGCGAACAATACGTATAGATGGTAACCAAAATGATAATGAATTAAATACAATTGAAAAGGCAGGCGCGATAATCGTTATAGGTAATTTTTCAGTTGATGCTCTATACAAACTCCAATCTTATAATCCTAATATGGTAGTAATTAATAATCCTCATGTGCCTAAATCTATAGATGCTGTATATTCAGATCTACATTACTCTATGACTCACTTGCTAGATAAGATAAAGGGCTTAGGTTTAACACGCATTGCATATATAGGCGGGTATCATACAATAAGAGATTTAGATGGCACCCCAACTTCAAATGCAACGGATGTAAGGTATAAAGCTTATCAAGATTGGTGCGAAAGACATCAATTAGAAACGATAGCATTGCTTAATGGATGGAAAAAAGAACATGGTGAGCTAGCGGTTAAAACATTTATAGAGAGCAAACAGGAGCTCCCACAAGTGTTTGTTGCGGGAAATGACATGGTCGCAATAGGCGTTTTACAACAAATTCAAGAGAATAAAATTGCAATACCAGAGAACGTAAAGCTAATCAGTTTTAATGATTTAGAAGTTATCCAATATGCTGTGCCTTCTATTAGTAGTGTACATATTCCTGTAGATGAATTTGGTAGAACGGCAGTAAGGATGGCAGAAGAACGTATTAATCAAACGAGAAAACTTGCTATTCATATAGTAGTAGAGGCGCCATTGAAGTCTCGTAATACATTTAAAGTCTAAGTGAAGTAGATTACGTTGACAAAACTTTTAGTAAACAAGTAAACTTAACATGTGTTTACTAGGAAGAGAAAATAATTAATTACCTTGCATTTAATGTAGAAAAAAGGAGTGGGAAACTTATGTTACAAGCAATGCGCGAAAAATTTGAATCGTTATATGGCGTAGAAGCGGAAGTTAGTGCTTTTGCACCTGGGAGAATCAATTTGATTGGAGAACATACTGATTATAATGGGGGATATGTTTTTCCAGCGGCAATAGAATTAGGAACTTATGGATTAGCAACTAAAAGAGACGATCGTAAAATACAACTTTATTCTAATAATTTTGAAGAAAAAGGCATTATAACTTTCACGTTGGATGATTTAGTATTTAACCAAGATGATGATTGGGCAAACTATCCTAAAGGCGTCGTAAAGTATTTAACTGAAACATTCGACAAAATTGATCAAGGATTTAATATTTTAGTCGAAGGTAATATTCCAAATGGAGCCAGTTTGTCGTCGTCTGCTTCAATTGAAATACTTACAGGTTGGTTATTAAAAGATTTATTTGATTTAGAATTAGAACATCTTCAGCTTATTAAAATAGGTCAAGTTGTCGAAAATAAATTTATGGGTGTAAATTCAGGCATTATGGATCAATTTATTATTGGAATGGGTAAAGAAAATCATGCAATATTACTTGATACTGCGACACTGGATTTTGAATACGTACCAACCAAATTTGGTGATTATGTGATTTCTATAATGAATACGAATAAACGGCGTTCATTGACTGAAAGTAAATATAATGAGCGCAGAGCAGAATGTGAATCTGCACTAGCTGACTTAAAAAAAGAATTGAATATAGAAGCACTAGGCGAACTGACACTAGCTCAATTTGATCAAAATAAGCATCTTATTAGAGATGAAGTGTCACGTAGAAGAGCTAAGCATGCTGTATCAGAAAATGAACGCACAAAACTTGCTCGTAAAGTACTTGCTGAAAATGATTTTGAACAGTTTGGCAAACTACTTAATATGTCGCATGCTTCATTGAAAGAAGATTATGAAGTTACAGGGATTGAATTGGATACATTAGCTGAAACAGCTCAACAAGTTAATGGTGTATTGGGTGCGAGAATGACAGGCGCAGGATTTGCAGGATGTGCGATTGCCTTAGTACATAAAGACAGTATCGAGCTATTAGAACATGAAGTTTCACAAATGTATTTAGAAAAAATTGGTTATGCACCTTCGTTTTATCACGTTGGTATTAGCGGTGGCGTAACGTCTTTATAAGTGATACAAAATAAATGAAGGAAGGTTTTTATATGTCTGTTTTAGTGTTAGGTGGGGCAGGTTATATAGGCAGCCATGCCGTAGATCAATTGATTGAGAAGGGTTACAAAGTTGTAGTTGTAGATAATTTAGGGACAGGACATAGAGAGGCAGTACATCAAGATGCAAGGTTCTATGAAGGTGATATTCGTGACAAAGCATTTTTAGACGGTGTTTTTACAAATGAACAAATTGAAGGCGTATTTCACTTTTGTGCATACTCCTTAGTTGGAGAATCTGTAGAAAAACCATTAGCTTATTTCAATAATAATGTATACGGCTTACAAGTGCTATTAGAAGTAATGTATGAGCACCAAGTAAAACATATTATATTCTCGTCAACGGCAGCGGTATACGGAGAGCCCGATACAGTTCCAATAACTGAAGAAGATTCTAAAAAACCAACGAGCCCTTACGGTGAAAGTAAATTAATGATGGAGAAAATGATGCATTGGAGCCATAATGCTTATGGTGTAAACTATGCTGCACTACGTTATTTTAATGTTGCTGGTGCCAAACAAGGTGGATGGATAGGTGAAGATCATCGTCCTGAAACGCATTTAATTCCTATCGTATTACAAGTAGCATTAGGGCAACGTGATGCTTTAACTATTTTTGGTGACGATTATGATACTGAAGATGGTTCTTGTATACGTGATTATTTACATGTTGTAGATTTAATCGATGCACATATTTTAGCTTATCAGTATTTACAAAACGGAGGTGCATCGGGTGCGTTTAACTTAGGTAGTAGTCAAGGATACTCTGTTTTTGAAATTTTAGAAGCTGCACGTAAGGTAACTAAAGAACCAATTAAGGCTGAGGTAGGCCCAAGAAGAGCTGGGGACCCGAGTATATTAGTTGCGGCAAGTGACAAGGCACAATCTGTCTTGGGGTGGAAACCACAACATGATAATATTCATGATATTATCGACTCAGCATGGCAATGGCATCATCAGCATCCTGATGGTTATCAACAAAGTACGGAGGGATAACGCATGTTATTAAACCAACAACTAGTGCAACAATTTATTGCACACGCAATTTCATTTGGCGATTATGAACAACAAGATAGCATCTATATTCAAAACCAATTATTGCGTATTTTAAATGCACGAGGGGTTACGGAAACATCAGAATCACCTTTAGCTAAAAATGCTACAGCAAATGATATAACACAATATTGGATTAATGAAGCTATAAATGAAAATTGCATTGAAGATGCGTTATACAATAAAGAAATTGTTGAAGCACAACTTTTAGACATAATTACGCCAAGACCTTCTGTTATTAATAGAAAGTTTAAAGAAGCTTATGAACAATCACCAGAAACAGCGACAAAATATTTTTATGAAATTGCTAAACGTAATCATTATGTGAAAGAAGATGCGATAGCTAATAATATTAATTATGAAGTGGGCACTGAATATGGTGACATAGAAATTACCATTAATTTATCTAAACCTGAAAAAGATGCAAAGCAAATTGCAAAAGCTAAAGCCGCGCCGGCTACTGAGTATCCAAAATGTGCTTTATGTCTTGAGAATGAAGGATTTCAGGGCTCTGTTACGCAAGCAGCGCGTACGAATCATCGTGTGATACGTTTGAATTTAGATGGGGAATCATGGGGATTTCAATATTCTCCGTATGCTTATTTCTTAGAACATAGCATAGTATTTTCTGAACAACATGTGCCGATGGAAATTAACAAGCAAACCTTTGTTAATTTAATTGATTTTATAAAACAATTCCCTCACTATTTTATAGGATCTAATGCAGATATTCCGCTTGTAGGTGGGTCTATATTATCACATAATCACTATCAAACAGGGCAACATATATTCCCGATGGATAATGCAGCGGAAATTGAAAAATTTACTATAGCGGGCTTTCCATCAGTAGAAGCAAGTACTTTAAATTGGCCAATGAGTGTGATTCGATTAAAAAGTGAAAATAGTAATGAGCTAATTCAAGCGGCAACACATGTTATGGTACAGTGGAATCAATATTCTGATAATAGTGTTGACATTAAGGCTTATAGTGAAGATGGAGAGAGACATCATACGATTACACCTATTGCAAGGTATAGAGATGGATTGTATGAATTGGATATTGTACTGAGAGATAATCAAACTTCTGCGGAGTTTCCAGATGGTATTTTTCATCCACACAAAGATGTGCAACACATCAAAAAAGAAAATATTGGATTAATCGAAGTGATGGGGATGGCAATATTGCCCGGCCGTTTAAAGGAAGAATTACAACAAGTGAAATCATATTTACTAGGTGCAGTTCATGTTGATTTAGGTATTCATCAACAATGGGCTGATGATATGAAACAATCTTATGATATCGATACTGATAATGTAGATGGCATTGTAGAAAAAGAAGTAGGTTACAAATTTAAACGTGTATTAGAAGATGCAGGTGTCTTTAAAAATACTGAGGTTGGCCGAGCAGCGTTTAATCGCTTTATAGACATTTTATGATTAAAATAAAATATCAATTATAACTTGAACAAGGTAGATAAAGTAGTTTCTCTGAAACTTTATCTACTTTTTTACTAATTAGGAGTTTGGTGAGGCTATCAAATAATAAAATTTGATTTCCATCTATCATGCTCCTATTTTCTTCCTTTTATTTTTTTATGTGCAAGCATATAATAAAGTGAAGGAGTGATTTTTTGAAAATTAGACCCAAATACATACTTATTACATTTATTGTTCTAACATTCATTTTGACTGGCTGTTCTAACGATAATAAAGGTAATGAAAATGCTAAGACGAAAAAAGAAGAAAACCAAAAGCAAGTAATGCACGTTGCAGCAGCAGCAAGTCTTACAGATGCAACAAAAGATTTAGAAAAAGCGTTTAAAGAACAACATAACAACATAGATGTTACCTTTAATTACGGAGGTTCAGGCGCTTTAAGACAGCAAATAGAAAAAGGCGCTCCTGTTGATGTTTTTATGTCTGCAAATGAAAAAGATGTCGATGCACTTGTAGATAAAGATCAAGCACAAAATACATATGAATATGCCAAAAATAAGTTAGTACTTATTGGTGGAAAAGATAGTGATTATAAATCTGTAACAGATATTAAAGAGGGTGACAAATTAGCTATAGGCGAAATTAAATCGGTGCCAGCTGGTAAATATGCTGAAGAATATCTGAAAAGTAATGACTTGTTTGAAAGCGTAAAGTCTAATCTCGTATACGCAAAAGATGTACGCCAAGTATTAAATTATGTTGAACAAGGTAATGCACAACTAGGGTATGTATACCAGACTGACTTATATCAAAGTCAACAAAACGGTAATAGCCAAGTTAAAGCGATTAAGACAGCAAATTTAAACAAGCCAATTGTTTATAAATCTGCAACGATTACAGATAATAAATTAGCTAAAGCATGGGTAGATTTCTTAAAAACAGATAAAGCGAAAGCTATTTTGAAAAAATATAAATTCGAAGCATAGGAGGTTTTAGCAATGCAAGATATGACACCATTTTGGATATCGCTTAAAGTAGCACTAATTAGCACTATTATTGTTACTTTTATGGGAATTTTAATATCAAAATGGTTATATAAACGCCATGGTATCATTGCTAGAATCTTAGAAAGTGTCATTGTCTTACCCATTGTCTTACCACCGACTGTAATGGGTTTTATATTGCTAATTGTCTTTTCGCCACAAAGTTATGTAGGTGCATTTTTTAAGGATATATTAAATATGCCAGTAGTTTTCACTTTGACTGGTGCAGTTATTGCATCTGTAATTGTAAGTTTTCCATTAATGTATCAGCATACCGTACAAGGCTTTCGCAACATTGATCATAAAATGCTAAATACCGCTAGAACAATGGGGGCCAGTGAGAATAAAATATTTTTCAAACTAATCTTTCCTCTATCGAAACGACCAATACTTTCAGGTATTATGATGAGCTTTGCCCGTGCGATTGGTGAATTTGGGGCGACGCTGATGGTTGCCGGTTATATTCCAAATAAAACGAACACCTTACCATTAGAAATTTATTTCTTAGTAGAACAAGGTAAAGAAAATCAAGCTTGGTTATGGGTGATTGTGTTAGTAGCATTTGCAATCACTGTGATTGGAACTATAAATATATTAAATAAAGATCGTTTTCGGGAGGTGGACTAATTGTTGAAGATACATTTAAATCATCTATTAAAAAATCAACAATTAAAAATCCACATTGAAGACAGTGAGCCTAAAATTTATGCGATTAAAGGTCCATCGGGAATTGGTAAAACGACATTATTAAACATGATAGCTGGTTTAAGGAAATCTAATACAGCTTTTATCCAACTCAATGGTCATGTTATTTGTGATACTCAGCAAGCTATAGACGTGAAAATTCAAAAACGAAATATTGGCTATTTATTTCAAGATTATCAATTGTTTCCTAATATGAATGTTTATCAAAACATAACTTTTATGGCAAAACCGTCTCAACATATAGATAGGCTTTTACAGCAATTAAATATAGAGCATTTAAAGACTCAATATCCTTTGCGACTTTCAGGTGGTGAAGCACAACGTGTGGCGTTAGCAAGAGCGTTAAGCACAAGACCGGATTTGATTTTATTAGATGAGCCATTTTCAAGTTTAGATGACGCTACTAAAGCAGAAAGCATGCAGCTTGTTAAACATATATTTGAACAATGGCAAATACCTATTATATTTGTGACACATTCCAATTACGAAGCTACTGCCCTAGCGCATGAAGTTATAAATATCAAATGAGTTTAACGTTGTATTGCATTTATACAAAATATTGAAGAGTTTAAATATTTTGGGGCTTTAATGTTTAACACAGTCATATTTATACGATGATGGATAACGATAGTAAAGCATTTTAGAAGTCTAACTTAAAAAGGCATAAAGTTCCGATTGGAACTTTATGCCTTTTACTCGTTATGGATATTTGGAATAGGGAAATGTTCGAAAATTTCTCCATTATGAAGTGATTCAGATAATGTAGATAACCAAGCATAATATACTTTAGAATGATCTAATTGTTTTAACATTTCTTTAGCTTCTTCGATTACTTCATTAGATGCACTTTCTGAATGAATAATGGGGTCCAATAATTTTTCTGCTCGTTGAATTGCTTCTAAATTTAATTTAATCTCTCTGTTCCATTTTTGTGAGAAAAAATTACCGAAGAAAGTAAAGAAATCTTTTTCAGCAACAAAATGTTGTTTTCTACTACCACGCGTAAATTGTTGTTTAACGCCGTCAAATTCTTGAAGTTTTTTAACTCCAGCACTCATACTTGGTTTACTCATTTGTAATTCGTAGCGCATTTCATCCAGTGTCATGCTTTTTTGTTCGAACACCATCGTTCCATATAAATTGCCAACGCTACGATTTACACCGTAAAGATCCATAGTCTCACCTATAGAATTAATCACGATGTCTTTAGCTTGTGTTAATAGTTGTTCATAATCCTTTGAACGTGCCATTGATTCACCTCCGAATAATATTCAACTCATTGTACCACGAACATTTATGCAAGGGGTATGATTAATTAATATATAGCGTATTGAAAATAATTTCAATATAGAAATAAACTTTCAATCATAAATATTTAACATAGGGAAAACGCTACTTTTTATAATATTAATAGCAAAACATTGTTACATTGTGAACCAAGATTTATAATGGAAACAATGATGTATAGAAGGGGTAATGCCTGTGACTAAAGATCGTTATTCGAGACAAACGTTATTTAAACACATTGGTACTAAAGGCCAAGATAAAATTATAAACGCACATGTCATGATTATTGGTATGGGTGCTTTAGGGACGCATCTTGCTGAAAGTTTAGTTCGCGCTGGGTTAGGTGAGCTTACAATTGTGGATAGAGATTATATTGAGTTCAGTAATTTACAAAGACAAACTTTATATACGGAAACTGATGCACATGAAGCATTACCTAAAGTCGTAGCAGCTGAACGACATTTAATGGCAATTCGCCAAGATTTAAATTTAAGTTGTCATATTGCACATGTTGATCGACAGTTTATGGATGATCATTGTAAAAATGTACAGCTGATATTAGATGCGACAGATAACTTTGAAACGCGACAAATGGTTAACGATTTTGCGTTTCAGCAAAGGATTCCTTGGATATATGGTGGTGTCGTAGAAAGTACATATATAGAAACCGCGTTTATTCCAGGTTTAACACCTTGTTTTAATTGTTTGATGCCACAATTACCTGTTATTAATAGAACTTGTGACACAGTTGGTGTCATTCAACCAGCTGTAAGCATGACTACAAGTTTACAGATGAGAGATGCGTTAAAAGTGTTAACCCAGCAAGACATTACGACCAAAGTAACATATGGAGACTTATGGGAGGGGACACATTTTACTTTTGGTTATAGTAAATTACAGAGACCACATTGTCCAACCTGTGGGGAATCACCTACATATCCATATTTAAACGAAACAAAGCGTCAATTTGTGAGTTTATGTGGGAGAGATACGGTACAGTATGAAAACCCTAACATTTCCCAGGAAATATTAGAAGCATTTTTAATAGAATATCAAATTCCATTTAAGCGAAACGACTACCTGCTTCAATTTAAATACAAAGGGTATCGAATAGTAAGTTTTAAAAATGGGAGAATACTGATACATGGTATGACCAAGCCTAATTCGGCTATTACACTAATGAATCAACTTTTTGGATAAAGGAGAATTAGATGCATACAAATGTGAAATTAGATAAAAATATTAATTGTGCGATACTAACTGTATCTGACACAAGAAACTACGATACAGATAAAGGCGGAAAATTGGCAATATCACTTCTGTCTGAATTAAACGTTCATATTGCTGATAATCATTACCGTATTGTAAAAGATGATATAGCTGCAATACAAACTCAGCTAAAGCAATGGTCGACTGAAGCAATTGACGTTATTATCACTACGGGTGGCACAGGAATTGCACAAAGAGATGTGACTATAGAAGCAGTGTCATCTCTTATCACAAAAGAAATTGAAGGATTTGGAGAGTTGTTTAGATATCTTAGTTATACTGAAGATGTTGGGAGTCGCGCATTATTATCAAGGGCGATTGCAGGTACAATTGGAAAGCAGTTGATTTTTAGTTTGCCTGGTTCTACTGGCGCAGTTAAATTAGCATTGAACAAGCTCATCAAACCTGAATTAAATCATTTAGTTCAAGAAATAACAAAATAAATAGGAGAGAAGACAAAATTAAAAAATTTCAATTGATTTTGTCTTCTCTCCTAACAGCTTAGCTCAATCGTCAGAACATTTGATATACATAGTGGTATCTATTTACCAAACACATTGTTAATTTTAAAGTCATATAAAAGCTAAGTCATATTGTGAAATATAATATAGTGTGGCTGTGTCTAACAAGCACGTAAAACCGAGTATTAATTCGGTCGTTGGAAGTCGCCAGATTTACCACCAGTTTTAGATAGCAAATATGTTTCACCAATAATCATACTTTTATCTAAAGCTTTCGTCATGTCATAAACAGTTAACGCAACTACAGATGCTGCAGTAAGTGCTTCCATTTCAACACCAGTTTTTCCGGTCGTTGAAACGCTCGCTTGGATATTTAAGGTGAATGATGTTTCGTTTTCTTTCCAATTAAATGAAACATCAATCCCAGTAAGTGGTAATGGATGACACATAGGAATAATATCAGCAGTATTTTTAGCAGCCATGATACCTGCGATTTGTGCGGTATTGAGCACATTGCCTTTTTTATTTGTACTATCGACAATTTGCTGATAAATTGCTTGATTAACTGTAATACTTGAATGCGCAATGGCTGTTCGTTTGGTAATATTTTTTTCTGAGACATCAACCATTTTAGCATTACCTTGTTCATTGATATGTGTGAATTCAGACAAAGATATCCCTCCTAATCGTTTCCTAGTATATCACGAAATCCATTTTTTTAAGGAGTAGATTTTAAATGCCAATTGAAAAAAGAAACCCAATACCAGTAAGAGAAGCAATCAATCGCGTTGTGACTCAAGATATATATACTAAACAAATCGAAGTACCTTTAGAAAGTAGCGTTAATTATATATTAGCGGAAGATATTGTAGCAACATATGAAATACCGAGGTTTAATAAATCTCCTTACGATGGATTTGCGTTGAGAAGTAGAGATACTGAAGGGGCCAGTGGAGACCATAGAATTAAGTTTACAGTGATTGATCATATTGGTGCAGGCTCAGTTTCAGAAAAAGAAGTAGGACCTTTTGAAGCGGTACGCATTATGACAGGTGCTGAAATGCCCAAAGGTGCAGATGCATTAGTAATGTTAGAACAAACTGTAGAAGATGAACAAAGCTTTACCATAAGAAAATCTTTTAATGTTAATGAGAACGTATCTTTAAAGGGTGAGGAAACGCAAATTGGCGATACAGTACTAAATAAAGGACAACAAATCAATCCGGGTGCTATAGCAGTTCTTGCAACGTATGGTTATACACAGGTTAAAGTTTTTGATAAGCCTAGTATCGGTGTTATTGCGACAGGAAGTGAGTTGCTAGAAGTTGGCGATGACTTAGAACCAGGTAAAATCAGAAATTCAAATGGGCCCATGATTGTAGCTTTAAGTCAAAAGTTTAATTTAGATGTAGCATCTTACCAAATTCAAGAAGATGATTTGAAAAGTAGTATTCAAGTTGTAAAAAAAGCTATGGCTAAACATGATATTGTTATCACAACAGGAGGTGTTTCTGTTGGTGATTTTGATTATCTACCACAAATTTATGACGAGATTAATGCAGAAGTGTTATTTAACAAAATTGCTATGCGACCTGGCAGTGTGACAACAGTTGCAGTAGCTGAAGGTAAATATTTATTCGGTCTATCTGGTAATCCGTCGGCATGTTTTACTGGCTTTGAACTATATGTCAAACCTGCTGTACTGCATATGATGGGGGCAACAGCGATTTATCCTCAAATGATACAGGCAACTTTAATGGAAGATTTAACTAAAGCCAATCCATTCACACGTTTTGTGCGAGCGACGGCTACTTTTAACGGAAAAGCGATGACAGTCGTACCTTCAGGCTTTAATAAATCAGGTGCAGTCGTTGCTATCGCACACAGTAATGCGATGATAATGTTACCAGGCGGTACAAGGGGCTATCAAAAAGGTTATACAGTAGATGTTATTTTAACGGATTCACAAGCTTATGAAACGGATTGCTTTATATGATTCTACAAATAGTAGGTTTTAAAAACTCAGGAAAGACCACTTTGATGACACATACAATTAAACTTTTGAAAGCACACGACTTAACTGTTGCTACTATAAAGCATCATGGACAACATCAACAAGATTTCCAAGATAATGATATTACGTTACAAAAAGATTATGTGGATCATATGAAACATTTTCATGCTGGTGCCGATCAAAGTATTGTACAAGGGAATTTATATCAACAAACAGTGACAAGAACTGAGAAACAAAGTCTTGATGAAATCATAAATGAATCTGTTACAATAGACAATAACATCATATTAGTAGAAGGTTTTAAAAATGCAGATTTTGATAAAGTGGCTGTTTACACTGATGAAGATGAGCGGAAATCTCTAGGCAAGCTTTCCAATGTACAGTACTATATGAAAATGAATGATATTAATGCAATGGAGCAATACGACAATTGGTTATTAACTTATTTTAAGATAAAAGGAATGCATTAAATGAAGCAGTTTGAAGTAGTGAATGAACCCATACAAACAGAACAGTATAGGGAGTTTGTTTTAAATGAACACCAAGGTGCAATTGTTGTCTTTACAGGCCATGTAAGAGAATGGACAAAAGGAATAAAAACAGAATATCTTGAATATGAAGCTTATATTCCTATGGCAGAGAAGAAACTTGCTCAAATAGGTGATGAAATTTCAGAAAAATGGCCAGGTACCTTAACGGCAATTGTCCATAGGATAGGACCATTAGAGATATCAGATATTGCTGTACTTATAAGTGTTTCATCTCCCCATCGTAAAGATGCCTATCGTGCAAATGAATACGCAATAGAACGCATTAAAGAAATTGTGCCTATTTGGAAAAAAGAAATATGGGAAGATGGTGCACAATGGCAAGGTCATCAACATGGTAATTATAATGATGCTGTTATAGGAGATGATTCTAAATGAAGTTATTATACTTTGCAGAAATCAAAGATATATTAGAAAAAACGTCTGAAGAGATTGATTTGAGTTATGATATTACGGTAGATGAATTTTTAACAGATTTATTTGAGCGTTATCCACAAATCAAGGATAAACAATTTCAAATCGCAGTTAATGAAGAATTCGTTCAACATGATGATATAGTACATCCAAATGATACAGTGGCATTAATTCCACCAGTTAGCGGAGGGTAAATAAGACATGAAGGCTATTATACTTGCCGGAGGACAATCAGAGAGATTCGGCGAACCAAAAGCTTTTGCACAAATAGATTCCCAATATTTTTATAAACGGATTATTAGTGTGTTAGAAGCAACAAATATGTTTAACCAAATCATAATCAGTACAAACGGAGATTTAGCAACGCAGTTCGATTATGAAGATATTGTTATTGACGATAATCAAAATAAAGATAAAGGTCCTTTGGCAGGTATTCGTTCCGTGATGAACTTATATAAAAACGAAGAGCTCTTTTTTGTGATTTCGGTTGATACACCAATGATAACGCAAAAAGCCATTAGCAAATTATATCAATTTATGGTGGAACATCTGATAGAAGATCAATTAGATATTGCAGGTTTTCATGAACAGGGAAGACCTATACCGACTCTGGCATTTTACAGCCCACATACATTAAATATGATGAACAAGGCGTTAGCTTCTGATGATTTCAGCTTAAAAAATGTATACAGTAAAGTTAAAAGTGACTGGTTAAATGTAGATACGATACAATCACCAGGATATTGGTATAAAAATATAAATTATCAACAAGATTTGGACTCTTTACAACAAGATATATTAAATAGATAAGGAGGCCTAACGTTATGGTAGAACAAATAACTGATAAACTCGGACGTCCGATTCGTGATTTAAGATTGTCAGTTACCGATAGATGTAACTTCCGTTGCGATTATTGTATGCCAAAAGAAATTTTTGGCGATGATTTTGTGTTCTTACCTAAAGATGAACTACTTTCATTTGATGAAATGGTACGTATAGCTCATGTCTATACAAAGTTAGGTGTGAAAAAGATAAGAATAACAGGCGGAGAGCCGTTATTGAGACGTGATTTGGATAAACTTATATACAAATTAAATCAAATTGATGGAATAGAAGATATTGGACTTACTACTAATGGTTTGTTATTAAAAAAACATGGCCAAAAGTTATATGATGCTGGTTTGAGACGTATCAACGTAAGTCTTGATGCTATTGAAGATGAAGTGTTTCAAAATATAAATAATAGAAATATTAAAGCTTCAACAATCTTGCAGCAGATTGATTATGCTGTTGCTATTGGTTTTCATGTGAAAGTTAACGTTGTTGTACAAAAGCATGTCAACGATAATCAAATCCTTCCTATGATTCAATATTTTAAAGAGAAGGAAATTGAAATACGATTTATCGAATTTATGGATGTTGGTAATGATAATGGTTGGGATTTTAGTAAAGTCGTTACGAAAGACGAAATGTTAGAAATGATTGAAAAAGATTTTGATATTGAAGCGGTCAAGCCTAAATACTACGGGGAAGTGGCCAAATATTATAAACATAAAGGTATTGCAGCGCAATTTGGATTGATTACAAGCGTTTCACAATCTTTTTGCTCTACATGTACTCGCGCTAGACTATCATCAGATGGTAAGTTCTATGGCTGTTTGTTTAGTACAGTAGATGGCTTTGATGTTAAATCATTTATGAGAAATGGTGCGACCGATGCTGAGTTATTTGAACAATTTAAGCTTCTTTGGAATATTAGAGACGATCGTTATTCAGATGAACGTACAGCTCAAACAGTTGAAAATAGAAAACGTAAAAAAATAAATATGAATTATATTGGTGGTTAATTCAATTCGTACAGCCACATCCCTATTTAAGTAGCATTTAACATTTTGCATACTTTAATAGGGGTTTTTTGTTTTGAAAATCAAATAAAATAAAAAAATTAGCGTAGCAAACACTATTATATATGTATCATATCATAAAGAGATTAAAGTATTATAAATTAATAATGTTAAATAAAGAGGTTAATCAAGGTTGAAACATTTTAGTTAATACAAATTTTTAAAGATATTCATTTTAAGTGATATAAATAATGTTCAATAGAAAAAAATATTTATCTTTTCGATTAAAAATAATAGATTAAAAGAAGAAAGTGTTATATAATACTTTTGAAGCTTATTCATTAAGTAAAGCCAAATATAAAGAATTAAAACAACTAGAGTAGTCAATAAGGAGGCCATTTTTATGGATAGTAAAGTATCATATTTTATAACATCTGAAAGAGATTTATGTCAGTTAAAACATTGGTTGAAATCAAAGCATAAAATGTCGATTGAAGAATTTGTTGTACTGTTCAAAGTATACGAAGCTACAAGAATAAGTGGTAAAGAATTACGTGACGCCCTTCATTTCGAAATGCTTTGGGATACTAGTAAAATTGATGTAATTATAAGAAAGATTTATAAAAAAGAGTTGATTTCAAAAGTGCGTTCAGAGACAGATGAAAGACAAGTTTTCTATTATTATAATAATGATCAAAAACAGTTGTTAGATGACATTATTAAAGAGGTTGAACAAATTAACGTTGCACAACCAACAAAATGATACATAAGTAATATAATTAAAAAAGTAAAGATAAGGCTGGGACAAATTAATTGTCCCAGCCTTAATCATTATATTGAATGAGTGTAACTTGTGCTTAAGATTCAAGTTAGGTAAATCTTTTATTATTATCAAGGCTAGGAAAGTTTGCCTAGCTGCGACGAGTAAATCATTTTAAATAAATTAGGGTTCTGTCGCAATCCCACCTAACGCTATTTTGTCACTGCAGCAAGATAATAAAATAGTATTAGATATATTAATTTAGTTAGAAGCAATTTCTTTTACTTTTCTACCATGTAAGAAATAATAAATAATTGCAGTTATTAATACCATGATTGCCATAATACCGTATAGTTGTGCATAACTTACAGAAGAAGTTACAAAGCCTAATACATAAGGACCAAAACCAAGTCCTAAATCAAGTCCTATGAAATAAGTTGAAGTAGCTATTCCATATTTTGCAGGGGGTGATACTTTTATAGCAATTGCTTGCATACAGGAAGAAATATTGCCATAACCAGCTCCTAAGAATAAACCTGCTAAAATAAGTAACCAGCCATTATTTGTAATACTCAATGTTAAAAAAGTAATAATTAAGAAAAAGAATGCAGGATATGCAATTACATTTTCATTTTTTTGATCCATTAAGCGACCTGCTATTGGTCGAGTAACTAATGATGCAATAGCATAAAATATAAAGAAGTAACTAGATATGGTTACGAGATTAATTTCTTGGGCGAAGAATTGTAAAAACGTAAGAATAGATGAATAAGTCAGACCTGATATTAACATAATGATAGCGACAGGAACTGCTTCTTTAGCTATATAATGGTTAATATTAAATTTCTTATTTTTAACAAGTTCAGGAGTCGTTTCTGCTTTTGTTTCTAATTTGAAATCTAAGTTTACAAAGAAAGAAATAATAAAACTAACAATGCCACAAACTAAACAAATTAAAAATAATAATTTAATTGGGAAAGTATTGATGAGTAATAAACCAAAGAATGGACCAATTGCAGCACCAATAACAAGACTTAGCGAGAATAAGCTAATACCTTCACTTTTTCTATCATTTGGTGTTACGTATGCTGCAATTGTCCCAGTCGCAGTAGTAGTAATACCTGTAGCAATCCCATTAATTAATCTAGTGAACATTAAGAGTGCCAATGATCCTTCTATAAAATAAAAGAGCTGTGTGATGATTAAGAATATTAACCCTATTAACAAGATGGTCTTTGGACCTACCTTATTTACATACTTACCTGTAGCGAATCGTCCAATTAGGGAGCCGATTATAAAGAGACCTGAAACGAGTCCAGCTATGCTATCAGATACATGATATTCCGATTTAGTATAACTCGCTATAATAACGATGAGTAAATACATACTAAGATATATTGCAAAGTTCGTTATAAAATTGATATTAAAGCTTTTAGTCCATATAGGTGATCGCATGGATGATGATTGATTCATATTAAATTTCCTCCATTTTTGTTATCTCTTCATGAATTTTTTGAATGACTTGAATTGTATAATCCAGGTCAGCTTCAGATAAATTAGCTTTTTTAAGAATTTCTTCTTGTACGACAGAAACACGTTCATTTATATTGTCATAAAGAGTTTGTCCTTCTTCAGAAAAAGATAATAATTTTTCTCTTTTGTCTTCGCCAGTTTCAACTTTTAACAAAGATTTTTCGGAAAGCACTTTTAATATTTTTCGAGTTGTAGGCTTTTCTATTGCACGACGCTTAGAAATTTGAACTAATGTTGTTGGTGCATTATGTGCAATGTCTTTCATTACTAACCATTGTGCAGGATATAAGTCATAGTCTTCAAATATAGGCGAAAATAACTTTGTATAAGGTCGATAAACTGCAATTAAATTATTGAATATGTTTGGTTTATTCATAATAGTCTCCTTAATTTAGTTAGCAAAGCTAACTTTTTATAACAGATAATATTCTAAGCCTTTTTATGAAATAAATCAATAGCATCGGTTTAAAATAATAATTAAACTACTGCTTATAAGAAGTAAAGTAGTACGCAATTTGTTATGATAGGGTTAAAGATGAGAGTAGGGGAGAAAAGTTATGCAATATTTAAAATTAGATCATTTAGTACACTATATTCAGCATTTAGACAACTTTAAATACCCAGGACATTTGCTAACTTTACAACAAGGAGGACAACACGAGAGGTTAGGTACATACAATAAATTAGCTTATTTAAACAATGCATATATTGAATTGATAGATGTATACAAGCCAGACGTCTTACAAAAAATAATTAAAACTGATGAAGGCCGAGTGTCATTTCCTTCTAAAATAGTTCAAGATAATTATGCACAAGGTTTAAAAACATTGGCATTTCGTACACAAGATATTGAACAATTAAAAGCAGATTTAGAAGAAAAAGGTGTAGAGGTCATTGGACCTGTAAACATGCAAAGAGAAAATATAAAAGGCGATAAAACATCGTGGAAATTATTATATATTGCAGACCCAGATTATAGAGTGAAGCCCCCATTTTTTATCCAGTGGAATGAACAAGAAGATAAGCGAAATGAAAAGTTAGCATCATTGCGTCAAAATGAATTTATAATTCAATCTGTAGAATTGACTAGCACTGAGCGTAAACACACAGTTGATAAGTGGCAACGCTGGTTTGATATGGAAATCATAGATGAAGCAGCAAGTGTCACGACATTAAAATTAAAAGGGGATGAAACATTATTTAACATTAGTGATGGCACAGATTCAGGTTATAAATCAGTCACTATAAAAGATAATAAAACAACGTCCCCTTACACATTAATTATACGTGGCTTAAGTTACAAATTTATAGCAGACTAATAAATATATAAGTATGCACTATGTGCGATTATGAATATGTGTATCAAAGATGTGATAAGTGTTAAAATAGCTAAGTAAGTAGAAATTTTTTGAGTACGCAATAATAGTAAATAAACAGTTATTATAAATGTAAATGCTGCTAAAATAATTCTTAAACTTAAATATGAAATTGTAAGTGGTTCATTGATAGCTTGAAAAATGAAAATTAAATTAATTAATAATAGTAAGCCAATAATTAAAATCCGCATAAAAAAACCTCATTTCTATATTTATTATAGTATAGCAAATGATGGTTTGTATGTGAAAATTAGAATAAAACAATATATAATATCATAGAATTGAATTGATAAAGGAGACATCAGTTTTTATGGAAAAGATGAATATCACTAATCAAGCGCATGATGCATTTGTTAAAGCTCATCCGCAAGGTGACTTATTACAATTAACTAAATGGGCTGAAACTAAAACACTAACTGGCTGGTATTCAAGACGTATCGCAGTCGGCGAAGATGGAGAAATTGTTGGGGTAGGTCAACTACTATTTAAAAAAGTGCCTAAGCTACCTTATACACTTTGCTACATTTCACGTGGGTTTGTTACTGACTATAGTAATAAGTTAGCTTTAGAGACACTGTTGGAAGCTGCAATGCAAATCGCTAAAGAAGAAAAAGCATATGCCATTAAGATTGATCCAGATGTAGAGGTAGATAAAGGTGCGGAAGCTTTAACCAATCTACGTGCATTAGGCTTTAAACATAAAGGGTTTAAAGAAGGACTTTCTAAGGACTATATACAACCAAGAATGACAATGATTACACCTATCGACAAAACAGATGAAGAATTGATTCAAAGTTTTGAACGCCGTAACCGTTCGAAAGTAAGATTAGCATTAAAACGTGGTACTACAGTTGAACGTTCTGATAGAGACGGTTTAAAGACATTTGCTAATTTAATGCAAATCACAGGCGAACGTGATGGATTCTTAACAAGAGATATCAGCTATTTCCAGAATATATACGATGCTTTGCATCCAGACGGTGATGCAGAATTATTCCTAGTTAAATTAGAACCAAAACCAGTTTTACAAGAGTTAAGAAAAGAGTTAGAAGAAATTGAAGCTGAAAAAGTAAAATTAGCTGATAAAAAACAAGATAAAAAGACACTTAATAAAATTAACGATGCAGATAATAAAATAAGTAAAACACAAGAACTCATTGATGAAATGGTTACATTAGAATCTAAACATCCAGAAGGCATATATTTATCGGGTGCATTGTTAATGTTTGCAGGCAATAAGTCGTACTATTTATATGGTGCTTCTTCAAATGAATATCGTAATTTCTTACCAAACCATCATATGCAATTTGCAATGATGCAGTATGCTAGAGAACATGGCGCAACGACTTATGATTTCGGTGGTACAGATAATGATCCAGATAAATCTTCTGACCATTATGGTTTATGGACATTCAAAAAAGTTTGGGGTACTTATTTGAGTGAAAAAATTGGTGAATTTGATTATGTATTGAATAAACCACTATATCAAGTTATTGAAAACTTTAAACCTAAACTTACTAAAGCAAAAATTAAATTATCACGTAAATTTAAAAAATAAAATAAGTAATCTAAATTCAAATGGATGCACGTTATAAAGTTTTAGAATTAATTTAATAAACTATATAACGTGCGCTATTTATGTATACATATTTTACTGTTATTTATATTTATTAATGTTAATGCGGCAAAAAGGGAAATGTTTGTTATTACAATGAAATATACGATATTTAAGAATCGAGAGTGGGGAAACAATATGATAAAAAAACTGTTACGGTTTTCACTAGGGAATAAATTTGCCATATTTCTAATGGTATTATTAGTTATTCTAGGTGGCTTATATGCTAGTACAAAAATGAAACTAGAATTATTACCAGATGTAGAATCTCCAATGATTACAGTACAAACTTCTATGCCTGGTGCCACACCAGAAACAGTTAAAGAGGACGTTAGTGATAAAATTGATGATCAAGTTAGATCGATGGCTAATGTAAAAAATGTCACAGCTCAATCTATGCAAAATGCTTCTATGGTTACAGTAGAATATGAAGAAAGTGTAGACCTAGATAAAGCTGAAAATGATTTAAAAAAAGAAATTGATAAAATTAAATTTGCTGAGGGTGTTGAAGAACCTGAACTTTCAAGAAATTCTATGGACGCCTTTCCAATCGTAGCGTATTCATTTACGACTAAAGATAATAACTTAAAAGATACAACTAATAAAATTAACCATCAATTATTACCGAAACTACAAACAATAGATGGTGTACAGAATGCACAACTAAATGGGCAAACATCTCGTGAAGTTTCTATTAAATTTGATCAAGATAAACTTGAGAGCAGTGGTTTAACAAAAGATAGTGTTGAACAATATTTGAAAAGTGCTACAAGTGAGACACCACTGGGATTATTCCAATTTAATAACACAGAAAAATCCGTGGTTATTGATGGTGAATTCACATCTGTAGACGCACTTAAAAACTTAAATATACCACTATCTGCAGGCGCAAACTCAGGCGCTCAGTCTCAATCTGACGGTGATTCAAGCGATACAATGATGCAAGCATCTAAAGGACAAAGTGAGTCGCAAAGTTCGCTTGATGCTCAGTCGCAATCTGGCGAATCTTCAGCAAGTAGTCAAACTGAAGGGGCCGAGATACCTTCAGTTAAATTAAAAGATATCGCTGATGTAACAGCCGGGGATGAACGCGAGTCTATTTCTAAAACTAATGGTAAAGATGCTGTAAATGTTCAGATAACAAAAGCACAAGATGCAAATACAGTTCAAGTAGCAAAAGATACGAAGAAAGAAATTGATAAACTTATTAAAAACAACCCAGATATGGTTGCTACAAAAGTAATGGATACAGCAAAACCTATTGAAGACGCACTGTATACTATGATTGAAAAAGCGGTATTAGGTACGATTGTGGCAATTATCGTAATACTATTATTCTTAAGAAATATTAGAACAACTGCAATAGCTGTTGTTTCAATACCGATGTCTATTTTAATAGCGATGATTGCTTTGAAATTATCTGATGTATCACTAAATATTTTAACATTAGGTGCATTGACGGTTGCAATCGGCCGTGTCATAGATGATTCAATTGTAGTAGTAGAAAATATCTATCGGAGATTATCAGACCGAAATGAATCATTGACAGGAGATCGATTAATTGTAAGTGCAACGAGTGAAGTATTTAAGCCAATCATGTCATCTACAATCGTAACGATTATTGTATTCTTACCTTTAGCATTCGTTACCGGATCTGTTGGTGAAATGTTTAGGCCGTTCGCATTAGCGATAGCATTTAGTCTATTAGCATCATTACTTGTTTCTATTACAATCGTGCCTGCTTTAAGTGCTACATTTTTTAAAAAGGGCGTTAAACACCATAAAGAAGAGTCTTTAGGATTTATTGGTAAAAAATACAAAGTAATTTTAAAATGGTCTTTAAATCACAAATGGATTGTCATCCTAGTTAGTACGATTATTTTAATAGCAAGTATAGGGTTAGGCGCAGCTAAATTAGGAACTAGCTTTATTTCTACAGGTGAAGATAAGTTCATGGCATTAACTTACACGCCTAAGCCAGGGGAAACAGAAAAAGGTGTGTTAAATCATGCGGAACAAGTTCAAAAATATCTAAATAAAAAAGATAAAGTGAAAACTGTACAATACTCAGTTGGTGGAGCATCACCTACTGATCCAACCGGAAGCTCAAACAGTATGGCTATTATGGTAGAATACGATTCAGATACACCAAATTTCGAGGAAGAGCCCGATAAAGTATTACAACACCTAGAAAAATATAAGCATCCAGGTGAATGGGCAAATCAGGACATGGGTACAGGTGGTAGTAATAATAAGTTAGAAGTTTCAGTTACAGGACCAACACTTGAAGCTATTAAAGGCACAGTTAATAAAGTTGAAGATGAGATGAAAGGCGTTAGAGGTATGGCGAATGTCAAATCTGATTTAACGCAGACATATGACCAATACAATATTAAAGTTGATCAAAATGAAGCAGCTAAATATGGCTTGTCAGCAGCGCAATTAGCGATGATCCTTAATCAAAATACACCTGAACAAAGTGTGACTACCGTCAAAGAAAAAGGTAAATCTATTGATGTGAAGATTAAGGAAGATAAAAAAACAGATTGGTCGAAAGAGAAGTTAGAAAGTACAAAATTACAAACACCGATGGGGCAAGCTATAGAGTTAAGTGATATTGCAACATTAGAACAAACTAAAACGCCGAATAAGATCGAAACAAAAGCAGGTGATTATACTGCTACCGTTTCAGCTAAAGTGACGAATGACGATGTAGGCGGTACATCTCAAAAGGTATTATCTAAAGTGAACAAACTTGATACGCCTACGAATGTGAAAATAAACGTTGGAGGCGCGAACGAAGATATTGGAAATGCCATTACTCAATTAGCCTTCGCAATGTTAGCCGCTATTATCGTAGTTTATTTAGTGCTTGTACTGACATTTAAAGGGGCGCTTGCACCTTTCACTATATTATTCTCTTTACCATATACAGTAATCGGTGTAGTTCTCGCGTTAGTCATTACAGGAGAAACAATCTCTGTACCAAGCATGATTGGTATGTTGATGTTGATAGGTATCGTAGTTACTAATGCTATTGTGTTAATAGATAGAGTAATTAATAAACAACAACAAGGACTAGAAATGAAAGATGCACTATTAGAGGCTGGTGGAACACGTATAAGACCAATTTTAATGACAGCATTAGCTACAATAGGTGCACTAGCACCAATGCTCTTTGGTGAAGATAGTTCAATCATTATTTCTAAAGGCATGGCAGCAACTGTTGTTGGAGGATTGATATCTTCTACACTATTAACACTGATAGTCGTTCCAGTTATTTACGAAATATTGTTTACATTAAAAGATAAAGTAACACGCAAAAAGAAATAGTTTGAATAAATATAAGGACAGTCCGAGGCATAAATATGTGTCTCGGACTTTTATGAATATAAGTATATTCAATAACAATCAGCTAGTAGTATAAAACCATCTTAATAGAAGTTGTTTCTGCTCATAATTATTTAATTCATAATAAAAAAACGAGACCCCAATCAATACTATAATATTGATTGGGGTCTCGCGTTTATATAAGTATTCCAATGTTATATTAATATAATACTAAAGTTAAAATAACGTATATTACAAATATGATAATTGTAATAATATTTAAAATTTGAACCGCTTTTTGGTCTTTTTTACCACTTTTGAAACTTGTAATTTCCACGTTACCAACTAAAAGTAAGAGTAAGATAAATACCCACCAGTTGATTGCAGGGAATGAGAGTGTTGTAATTGCTACTACAAATAGTAATAATAGAGCCATAATTATTCGTAAAATACGAGTGATGATTGTATTCATTTTAAATATGCTTATGTAACTCACAATTAGATAAAGTATTGGTAATAAGATAAGATATAGTTGCATAGGTTAACATCCTTTCTATATTCGCTATTAATCTTAGCATGTAAAAAATAAATTGACTAGGATGTTATTTATGATCTTTTCGACTAATTTCTGAACGCACAGATGCGATTTCTTCTTCTATATCTTCAAGTTGTCTAACCAATGGGTCAACATCTTGATTGACGGATTCTCTTTTTTCTAAATCGCCTTGTAATCTGACATAATCATATTTTAGTTCTGCTAATTTATCATTTAAATTCATTGCTAGTCACTCCTTATTATTATAGCATTAGGCTACATGAGATTGACTAGAATTATAACATGAAATCGAAAGCTTCTAAAATAGCCAACATTTATGTTAAAGTATGAAAATGGATTGAAAACGAAATAATGTAATGAAAGAAGGATTATTGTGACTCAACAATTTATCATAATTATTATACTGATTGCATTGGGTTATACATTAAAGAGGATTAATTATTTTAAGGCAAACGATAGCCAAGTATTCTCTACCTTAGTATTAAATGTCACATTGCCTTCGCTAGTAATAGTTAATTTGAATGGTGCAGAACTTGATTTATCACTTTCAATTTTACCAATAATGATGATTATTTATGGTGTTCTCGCCAAAATTATTGTGGTCTGGTTATTTATAAAATATGATAACCAGATTCGTGGTGCGACTGGTATGATGATGGCTTCATTGAATATAGGCTTGTTTGCGTATCCGCTTGTTGAAGCGATATGGCCACAAACTGGAATGATATATTTTGGTATGGCTGATATAGGCGGGGCTATTATCATGTTTGGTGTAACTTATTTTGTCGGCAGCTATTTTAGTAGCGCCGGAGATAGTTTCGACTTTAAATATTTAGGAAAAAACTTGCTCAAATCAGTGCCACTTATGACTTATATCATAATGTTTATTTTAAATATGCTTGATATTCATTTTCCAGACCCAGTAATTGATTTTTTCTCTGTATTATCAGGGGCTAATATGCCGTTATCAATGATCTTACTAGGTCTGATGTTAAATTTCAGTATTGATAAGAGATTTTTACCTATTGCACTCAAATATTTAGCTATACATTATGGGTTAGGTATAATTGCTGGTTTATTAGTACATTTCTTTTTACCAGTAGACGATGAGATGATCAAAACAACTTTACAAGTTGCCTGGTTATTACCTGTTGGTGTAGCTATCATACCTTACTCAATACAATTCAAGTATAAAACTTTACCGTTGGTAGGTATGGTTACGAATTTAACAATTGTAATTAGTATTGTCATTCTGTATATTTATCAAGCGTTATTTGTATAAACGCTTGTAATGAATAATTTAATAACAAAGTATAAATTAAGGCTGGGGCAAATTGATTGTCTCAGCCTTAATCTATAAATAAGCATTATCTCAGGTGAACATTTTCATCTATAACAATCTAGTCATCTTTTTTGGATAGGGATGATTAAGTATTTTACATAAATTGCTTTTCTATTCCATTTTCTTATTTGACTAATTAATTGTAAAAGGGAAGAGCAGAGGTACAGTTAAGATTAATTTAACAATCCATATATGTATAAATAAAAAAGTACTCAGGACATTACACAAATGTCTTAAGTACTTTAATCATGATAGTAAATTTAATGGCCTGCAAGAACATATAAGCTTTAGCTCAAATATTCTTGTAGGCCATAGTGTTGGGACATAAATATATGTCTCAGTTAATTTAGATATTACTATCGGGGTATGACAGCAATATCGTTTGTAAAAGATTTTCTGCCTAAATGAGCGTAACAAATGATTTATCATTAAACAGGGATAAGTCTAATTGATAAATATAAGTTATCCTTTACCACCCATAAATGCTGGATAGTTTGTCATGCCACCGTCTACATAGATTGTAGTACCGTGAATGTAGTCAGCTAAATCTGAACATAAGAAGCGTGCAACATTTGCAACTTGATCAGCTTCACCGATTTCTTTTGCTGGAATCATTTCTAATGTTTCAGCACGTGTTTCTGGGTCAGAGAATTTCTCTCTTGTATGTTCAGTTACGATAGCGCCAGGTGAGATGTTGTTAATGCGGATGCCGTGTTGAGCGTACTCCATAGACATTGTTTCCATCATTAATTTTAAACCACCTTTACTAGCAGCGTAGTTTACATAGTTTGGCCAAGGAATTCTATCGTGTACACTTGATGTATTAAGAATAATACCTTTTTTATCTTCTTTAAGGAATTGATTAACTGCAGCTTTTGAACCGATGAATGCACCAGTTAAGTTAATATCAATAACTTTTTGCCATTCTTCTAAAGGCATCTCATGAGTTGGAATTGGTTTTTCAAAACCAGCATTATTTATAAGAATATCTAATGTTCCAAATGTGTCAACTGCAGCTTTAATTAAATTATTTACGTCTTCCTCTTTTGATACGTCTGCATGTACTTTAATTGCTTGTCCGCCTGCATCTTCAATTAATTTGATAGATTCAGCTACATCGTCTAATGAACTTTCTGAAAGATAGTTAATAACAACTTTAGCTTTTTCTTTACCAAATTGTTCAACCATTGCTTTACCAATGCCGCTACTACCACCTGTGATAACTACTACTTTACCTTCTAAATCTGTGAACATATTCAAACTCCTCCTTAATTAATAACAATTTAAAGCATGGTCATATCTCTTAATTATAATTATGCTTTAATATTTCCGAGTACAAAGGCTGCAATAACAATAAGTACGATACCAGCCCAAATACCAATCATCTGACGTTTGTCTTTTTTCTCGCCTAATAGGAAAATACCGCCGAGTGTAGATACAATAACTAATAGTTGTGAAAATGAGAAACTAGTCGCTACACCAACTTTTGGTTGTGAGTAGAACATAAATAAGTTACCGATACCCCAAACAACACCTGGTATTAAATTCCATAGTGTACTTTTAACTGATGTTTCATGTTTAGCTGATAGTATTAAACCACCAATAGCCATACCTATAGATTGGAAGAATAAAGCATTCATTCCATCTACGCCGAATATTTGTGCTACTACTACGTAGACAACATAACCAACAGTAGATATTAAAAGGATAGGCATCGCTTTACCAAAGTTTTTAGAACTTTCTGATGCTTCGTTTCTACCTTTAATAGATGTTAATGCAATACCAATAACAAGTAATACCATAGCGACAAGACCTAAAGTAACTTGCACGCCAGTGCTCCACTCACCTAAGAAAATAGCACTAAATAACGTTGTACCAACTAACTGTAATCCTGTTGAAATAGGCATTGTTTTTGAAACACCTATAAGACTTACAGATTTTAATTGATATCCTTGGCCTAATGCCCAGAAAGCACCAGAAATTAAACCGATAATAATGATAGTAAGATCATCAAATTTAGCATTACCTGTAAGTAATAAGATAATACCGATGATTAATGCACCAAAAGTTGTCCCTCTAATCTGATTATAAGGACCTCCACCTACAAGAACATTAATTAAAACTACACTACCCCAGAATAACGCAGGTAATAAAGCAATTAATAAATCCATACTTTTACTCACTCACTCTCTATTTGTTTTTCTCCCCTTAAAACAATCACCAACAATTGTTTACAAACATTCATTCTAAAGCAAACTATTATTTTAGTAAAAGTATTAGTTTATAATTTGCAGGTTTTTTTATAAATAAATTGTAAAAAGAGAGTAATAATGTATTATTACTCTCTTTTTTTAGAATCAAAAGGACTTAATTTAATTTTAGGTAATATATTTTAGAGATGTGCAGCAACGTATTTGAATTTCTTATACTCATAATTAATATAAAAACCTAATTCATTAAATCGTTCTACTAGTGTGTGGTTTTTATTTCTGATTTTGAAATATGTTTTATTTATATCGTAATTAGAAAATGCAAAGTTTAATGCGTGTGATAATAAATCAAATGCTATTCCCATAAATCTATAGTCTGTATGGGAAGAGAAATACTTAATTTCAGCATTTTTAGTATTCTCATATATTTGTAAGTATAAGTAGCCTTTTAAAAGACCTTCAGACATGAAAACAAAAAGTTTATGTTGCTCATCCAATGAATTAACAATTTCGTCAGCGGTCATTACATCATGTTTAAACGTGTGCTCATGTAATTTTTTGAAGGATCGATAATAAGCTGGATGGTAGTCTGTTATGTTTTGGATATTATCGACAGTACCAATGTCCTGTGTTGATATTAAATGATAGTCTGTGAAACTATATGATGACTGGATTGATTTCATAAAAGACGAATAATTTTGTTCGTTTTCTTCAAAGGAAAAATTAAAGGTCGCTGTGTCAGATTTACTTTGCGCCATAGCTTCAAATAAAACTTTAAATGACTCAGTAGTTAATTTTTTATCTTTATCAATGAAAGGGCCAATAACTTTATACTTATTATCTTCATATTTAAATGCGAAGATAAGCATGACGATTTCATTTTCTTCATTGATTTGAGCAAATACACCAGGATCGTCTATAGCTTGTTTTATGGCAGCTTCAACATTTTCGTGTGCTTGTGGTAATTTATATAGATAAGATGCGGTATGGTAATCAACGTTATTAATAAACTTTACAATTTGATCATAATTATTTAACTGAATAATTTTCATAACAATACCTCCATAGAATGATCGCTTATGTTAATTATAAGAACTTTTTTGAATAAATGGAAGTTTTGATGTGCTACATACATGTTACAATGTATATTATATTGAATTTGAAAGGGCGAAATTATGAAATCATTAATTATAGCTGAGAAACCTTCAGTAGGTAGAGACATTGCAAATACGCTTAATATCAACGAAAAACGTAATGGCTACTTTGAAAATAATAAATATATTGTCACATGGGCATTAGGTCACCTTGTAACTAATGCAACGCCAGAACAATATGATAAGAATTATAAAGAATGGAGACTTAATGATTTACCAATCATACCAAATAAAATGAAAACAGTTGTTATTAGTAAGACTAGAAAACAATTTTCGACTGTTCAGTCATTAATTAATAATAAAAATGTGAAAGATATTATTATTGCAACCGATGCTGGAAGAGAGGGCGAGCTAGTAGCACGTTTGATTTTAGATAAATCACACAATAAGAAGCCGATAAAGCGTTTATGGATTAGTTCAGTAACACAAAAAGCAATTAGAGACGGTTTTAGCAAGCTTCAAGATGGACGGAAGTTCAATAATTTATACTACGCTGCGTTAGCGAGAAGTGAAGCAGATTGGATTGTAGGTATTAATGCTACTAGAGCATTAACTACTAAGTATGATGCGCAATTGTCACTAGGACGTGTTCAAACACCAACAATACAGTTAGTTCAAATGAGACAGAATGAGATTAAACAGTTTGAACCGAAGACATACTATACAATGTCAATTGATGCAGGAGGATTAACTTTTCAATGTACTAAGCCACAGTCTCATCAAGATAAATCAATTTTTGAAAGCATAGAAAATAAAATTAAAGACTGTTCAGCTCAAATAGCAACAATAAATAAATCACATAAAAAAGCTTACCCGCAACAATTATATAGTTTGACTGATCTTCAGCAAGATGCATATAAACGTTTCCACTTAGGTCCTAAAGAGACATTGAATACGCTACAAACATTATATGAACGTCATAAATTGGTTACGTACCCGCGTACTGATTCTAATTATCTAACCGATGACATGGTAGATACTTTAAAAGATAGACTGCAAGCAATTATGGCAACTTCATTAAAAGATCTTGCCAAAAGGCAAATGTCGCAATCTTTCTCAGCTAAGCAAAAGTTTGTGAATAATAGCAAAGTTTCAGATCATCACGCGATCATTCCAACTGAAGTGCGACCAGACATGGGTCAATTGAGTCAGAGAGAATCGAAAATATATATGATGATAGCACAAAGGTATCTAGAAAATCTTATGCCTCCACATGAATACGAGGCTGTTTCAATAGAATTGAATATTAATGGCTATGCATTTACTTTTAAAGACAAAGTAACTACTAAATTAGGTTTTAAAGAAATATATGAAGACAAAGACAAAGTAAATGATCAAATGGAGCAATTGCAAAAAGGTGCTAAACTAAACATTAGTAAAATACAAATAAATCAACATGAAACGACACCACCACCATATTTTAATGAAGGTACATTGCTTAAAGCGATGGAAAGTCCTCAAAAATTCTTTGATTTAACTGATAAAAAGCATAATCAAACATTAAAAGAAACAGGTGGTATTGGTACAGTTGCTACAAGAGCGGATATCATAGATAAACTCTTTAATATGAACGCGATTGAATCTAGAGATGGTAAAATAAAAATTACATCAAAAGGGAAGCAAATATTAGAATTAGCACCACAGAAACTAACTTCGCCATTGTTAACCGCAGAATGGGAAGAAAAGTTAACGCTTATAGAACAAGGTAAATATGATGCAAGTAAATTTATAACTGAAATGAAGTCATTTACGAATGATGTTGTATCTGAAATTAAAGAGAGTGACCAGAATTATAAACATGATAATTTAACAACAACAGAATGTCCAACATGTGGCAAGTTTATGATTAAAGTGAAAACAAAAAATGGTCAAATGTTAGTCTGTCAAGATCCGCAATGTAAGACAAAGAAAAATGTACAAAGAAAAACAAATGCCCGTTGTCCAAATTGTCACAAGAAAATGACGCTATTTGGGAGAGGTAAAGATGCGGTATATCGTTGTGTATGTGGTCATACAGAAACACAAGCCCAAATGGATAAGCGACATAAAAATAAAAAGTCAGACAAAGTGAATAAAAAAGATTTAAAAAAATACATGGGTAATGATGAAGGATTAGAAAATAACCCATTCCAAGACGCATTAAAGGGACTAAAGTTCTAGATTAATCGAACAAATAGTATGAAAAATAAAGTAAGGTTCGTGTTTGCTATTGTAAAAAAGTTCGTTTGGTATTAGAATATGTAGGTATTTTAAAAAAAGGAGAACTAACCGTGAAAAAGTATTTCAAGTTTGATAAACACGAAACAAACTATAAGAGAGAGATACTTGGTGGGCTTACAACTTTCTTGTCGATGGCATATATATTAGCTGTTAACCCTCAAGTACTTAGTTTAGCAGGCGTTGATGGCGTGTCTGAGAATATGAAAATGGATCAAGGTGCAATCTTTGTAGCTACAGCTCTGGCGGCATTTGTAGGTTCATTATTTATGGGCTTAATAGCAAGGTATCCTATTGGACTAGCGCCAGGTATGGGATTAAATGCATTCTTTGCATTTACAGTTGTACTAACTATGGGTATACCATGGCAAATTGGTTTGACAGGCGTTCTGTTTTCTGGAATAGTCTTTGCATTTCTAACAATGACCGGACTCAGGGAAATAATTATAAATGCTATTCCTTATCAGATGAAAATGGCTGTATCAGCAGGAATTGGTCTTTTCATAACCTTCGTAGGTTTGCAGAGTTCTGGAATAATTGTAAATAACGATTCTACATTAGTAACATTAGGACATATTACTGATGGACCAGTCTTATTAACGATATTTGGTATTATAGCTACTGTTATATTTTATGCTTTAAGAGTACCTGGAGCTATATTTATTGGTATGGCACTTACAGCTATTGTAGGTATGATTACAGGTCTTATACATACGCCAAGTGCTATTGTGGGGCAAGTACCAAGCATAGAGCCGACTTTTGGTGCAGCATTTGAAGCTTTCAAAGACCCAAGCCAATTACTTACAGTGCAATTCTTAATTGTAATATTAACGTTCCTGTTTATTGATTTCTTCGATACTGCAGGTACACTTGTGGCTGTCGCTACACAAGCAGGAATAATGAAAGATAATAAGCTCCCAAGAGCAGGACGTGCATTGTTCTCAGATTCATTAGCGACAATTGTTGGTGCGATATTTGGTACAACAACAACAACTTCTTATATTGAATCAAGCTCAGGAGTTGCAGTTGGGGCTAGAACAGGTTTTGCAAGTGTCATAACCGGGTTCTGTTTCTTACTAGCGATATTCTTTAGTCCTTTAATGGAAGTAGTAACAAGTGCTGTTACCACACCAGCATTAGTCGTAGTTGGTGTATTAATGGCAGCAAACTTTGCAGAAATAGATTGGAAGAAATTTGAAGTAGCAGTACCTGCTTTTGTAACAATTATAATGATGCCTTTATCATATTCAATTGCAACTGGTATTGCATGTGGATTTATTTTCTATCCAATTACGATGCTTATTTCAAAACGTCATAAAGAAGTGCATCCAATCATGTATGCACTAATGATATTATTCATCCTGTATTTCGTATTTGTTCACGGGTAATAAAAATATAAAGAAGCGCACATTGTCTTTGTCGTCTGACTTAGTTCAATGTGCGCTTTTAAATTATATATAGCAAAAATAAAGTTAATATTAAAGATTAATTTGTAGTGGGTAACAAGTAGCGAAATCAAGTTTCTTCATTATAGAGCATACAAAACACTATCTATATTAAAACTTGTTATTTACAATGACTACTTATTTCGTCTGTCTTCAGTATAAATAACTTTAGCATTCTTATTAGGAACATAAAGTGGTGTAGATAATAAGATGAAGACAAAAAATACCATTAAGAGGAATAATATCCAATGTACTACCATACCAACAACAGGTATGAAGGCAATAATATTACCTACAACACCTAATAAAGGGATAAACATCATAGGTTTAATTGCGTTTTGCTTATCTACAATTAAAATCACCATCATTATAAAATAGAGCAACATACTTATTAGCAACGGTTGCCAACCTAAACTAAGAATGATACTGCCTCCAAAGAAAGGAATACCGTAAACTAACTCGCTAATTATCAAAATAATACTTAATACTAAAAGAGTAGTGCGAATTGTACTTTTCATTTCATTTCACCACCTAACTAAAATCTTTATATCTATCTATTATATAGGAAATAATTAAAATAGAATAACAATAAGAAACTGTAAAATAATAGAAATTTAAATATTACAATAGAAATATTAGAAAATAGGTTGAAGTGAAATACTTAATCAAGTACAATAACAAAGTATGTGTTAGACAAAAGTTTTAAAAACTTTTATAGAAAAGCTTGATAAATCACTGTTTATCATGTATCATATCTAATGTTGGACTTTAAGAACACGCGATGAAGCGAAAGGTTACTGACACACCCGGCCGCTTTGCCATGGCGCTGTGTGAGATAGTTTTCGTGGAGAAGTCTATCACTTAAATGTAGACGAATAAGGAGGGAAAATTATGGCAAAACAAAAAATCAGAATCAGATTAAAAGCTTATGACCATCGAGTAATCGATCAATCAGCAGAAAAAATTGTTGAAACAGCAAAACGTTCTGGTGCAGATGTTTCTGGACCAATTCCGTTACCGACTGAGAGATCAGTTTATACTGTAATCCGTGCCGTGCATAAGTACAAAGATTCACGTGAGCAGTTCGAACAACGTACTCATAAACGTTTAATCGATATTGTTAACCCTACACCAAAAACAGTTGATGCTCTTATGGGCTTAAACTTACCATCTGGCGTAGACATCGAAATTAAATTATAATAGAAAAAATTAGGAGGTGGACTTTCGATGACCAAAGGAATCTTAGGAAGAAAAATCGGGATGACACAAGTTTTCGGAGAAAACGGTGATCTAATCCCTGTAACAGTAGTAGAAGCAAGCCAAAACGTTGTATTACAAAAGAAATCTGAAGAGATTGACGGATACAACGCTATTCAAGTAGGCTACGAAGACAAACAAGCTTACAAAAAAGATAGCAAAAGTAATAAATATGCAAATAAACCAGCTGAAGGCCATGCTAAAAAAGCAGGCACAGCACCTAAGCGCTTCATTCGTGAATTCAGAAACGTTAACGTTGATGAATACGAAGTAGGTCAAGAAGTCTCAGTTGATACATTTGAAGCTGGAGACGTAATTGATGTAACAGGCGTATCTAAAGGTAAAGGTTTCCAAGGTGCCATTAAACGTCATAATCAAGCACGTGGTCCAATGTCACATGGTTCTCATTTCCACAGATCCCCAGGTTCTGTAGGTATGGCATCAGACGCTTCAAGAGTCTTTAAAGGACAAAAAATGCCTGGACGTATGGGCGGTAACACTGTAACAGTTCAAAACTTAGAAGTAGTTCAAACTGACGCTGAAAACAATGTTATTTTAGTAAAAGGTAATGTACCTGGTCCTAAAAAAGGTTTTGTAGAAATTACAACATCAATCAAAGGTAATAAATAATATAATACGAAAGGAGGAATTGCATAATGGCTAATTATGATGTATTAAAAGTAGATGGATCTAAATCAGGTTCAGTTGAACTAAGCGATGCAGTATTTGCAATCGAACCAAACAACAATGTTCTTTTTGAAGCGATTAACTTACAACGTGCTTCATTACGCCAAGGTACACATGCTGTTAAGAACCGTTCAGCAGTACGTGGTGGTGGACGTAAACCATGGAGACAAAAAGGTACAGGACGTGCGCGTCAAGGTACAATCCGTGCTCCACAATGGCGTGGTGGTGGTGTCGTATTCGGACCAACACCAAGAAGTTACTCATACAAAATGCCTAAGAAAATGCGTCGTTTAGCATTACGCTCAGCATTATCTTTCAAAGTACAAGAAAAAGGTTTAACTGTAGTAGATGCATTAAACTTAGATGCTCCAAAAACAAAAGAGTTCAAAACTGTACTTTCTAATTTAGAACAACCTAAAAAAGTATTAGTAGTTACAGAATCAGAAGATGTAAACGTTGCTTTATCAGCACGTAACATTCCTGGTGTACAAGTTACTACTGCTCAAGGTTTAAACGTTCTAGATATCACAAGCGCTGACAGTGTAATAATTACAGAAGCAGCTGCTAAAAAAGTTGAGGAGGTGCTCGGATAATGGAAGCAAGAGACGTTCTTAAGCGCCCCGTAATCACTGAAAAATCTTCTGCTGCAATGGCTGAAGATAAATACACATTCGACGTTGATACTCGTGCTAATAAAACACAAGTTAAAATCGCTGTTGAAAAAATCTTTGACGTTAAAGTTGATAATGTAAACATCATTAACTACAAACCAAAGAAAAAACGTATGGGCCGTTACCAAGGCTATACAAACAAGAGACGTGTAGCAATCGTTAAATTAAAAGAAGGATCAATCGATCTATTCAACTAAAAAAGATTACCAATAAGGAGGTAAACGACAATGGCTCTAAAAAAATACAAGCCAATTACTAATGGTCGTCGTAATATGACTAGTTTAGATTTCGCTGAAATTACGAAAACTACACCTGAAAAGTCATTATTACAACCGCTACCGAAAAAAGCGGGACGAAATAACCAAGGTAAATTGACAGTTCGCCATCACGGTGGAGGACATAAACGTCAATACCGTGTTATTGATTTCAAACGTAATAAAGATGGTATCAACGCTAAAGTTGATTCAATCCAGTATGATCCAAACCGTTCAGCTAACATTGCATTATTAGTTTATGCTGATGGTGAAAAACGCTATATCATCGCTCCAAAAAACCTAAAAGTAGGTCAAGTACTTGAAAGCGGTGAAGAAGCAGACATTAAATTAGGTAATGCATTACCATTACAATTCATTCCAGTAGGTACTGTAATCCACAACATCGAGTTAAAACCTGGTAAAGGTGGACAAATTGCTCGTTCAGCTGGTGCTAGTGCACAAGTACTTGGTAAAGAAGGTAAATATGTATTAATCAGATTAAGATCTGGCGAAGTACGTATGATTCTTTCAACTTGCCGTGCTACAGTTGGTCAAGTTGGTAACATCCAACATGAACTTGTAAACGTTGGTAAAGCAGGACGTTCTAGATGGAAAGGCATTCGCCCAACAGTTCGTGGTTCTGTAATGAACCCTAACGATCACCCACACGGTGGTGGTGAAGGTCGTGCACCTATCGGTAGACCATCTCCAATGTCACCTTGGGGTAAACCTACGCTTGGTAAGAAAACTCGTCGTGGTAAAAAATCATCTGACAAACTTATCGTTCGTGGACGTAAGAAAAAATAAAAATGACTTATTTGCGTGTGTGGCTTAAAAGCCGCACGCACACAATAAGAAGGGAGGCGCCACTATGGCTCGTAGTATTAAAAAAGGACCTTTTGCTGACGATCATCTAAAGAAAAAAGTTGAGGCTCAAAGCGAAAGCGAGAAAAAACAAGTAATCAAAACTTGGTCACGTCGTTCAACTATATTCCCTGAATTTATCGGACATACATTCGCTGTATATGACGGACGTAAACACGTACCTGTATTCGTAACTGAAGATATGGTTGGTCACAAATTAGGAGAATTCGCACCAACTCGTACATTCAAAGGACACGTTGCAGACGACAAAAAAACTAGAAGATAATTTCTAACAGGTAGAGGAGGAAATTCCAATGGAAGCAAAAGCGGTTGCTAAAACAATAAGAATCGCACCTCGTAAAGTTAGATTAGTATTAGATCTAATAAGAGGCAAAGATGCTGGAGAAGCTATTGCGATTTTAAAATTAAAGAACAAAGCTTCATCACCAGTAGTTGAAAAATTATTAATGTCCGCTTTAGCAAATGCTGAACATAACTACGACATGAACACTGATGAATTAGTAGTTAAAGAAGCTTATGCTAATGAAGGACCAACATTAAAACGTTTCCGTCCACGTGCACAAGGCCGTGCAAGTGCGATCAACAAACGTACAAGCCATATTACAATCGTCGTAAGTGACGGTAAAGAAGAAGCTAAAGAAGCTTAATACATTTTTTAAGGAGGGAACACTTTGGGTCAAAAAATTAATCCAATCGGACTTCGTGTTGGTGTAATCCGTGATTGGGAAGCTAAATGGTATGCAGAAAAAGACTTCGCTTCACTATTACACGAAGATTTAAAAATCCGTAAGTATATTGATAACGCATTAACAGAAGCATCAGTTTCTCACGTTGAAATCGAACGTGCTGCGAATCGTATCAACATCGCTATTCATACTGGTAAACCAGGTATGGTAATCGGTAAAGGCGGTTCAGAAATTGAAAAATTACGTAATAAATTAAATTCATTAACAAACAAAAAAGTACACATCAATGTTATCGAAATCAAAAAAGTTGATTTAGATGCTAAACTTGTTGCAGAAAACATTGCACGTCAATTAGAAAACCGTGCTTCATTCCGTCGTGTACAAAAACAAGCAATTACAAGAGCAATGAAACTTGGAGCTAAAGGTATCAAAACACAAGTTTCAGGTCGTCTAGCTGGAGCTGATATCGCTCGTGCTGAACAATATTCAGAAGGAACTGTTCCACTTCATACTCTACGTGCTGACATTGGTTACGCACATGCAGAAGCAGACACAACTTACGGTAAGTTAGGTGTCAAAGTATGGATCTATCGTGGAGAAGTTCTTCCTACTAAGAACACTAGTGAAGGAGGAAAATAATAATGTTACTACCAAAACGTGTAAAATATCGTCGTCAACATCGTCCTAAAACAACTGGTCGTTCAAAAGGCGGTAATTATGTAACATTTGGTGAGTATGGTTTACAAGCAACTACAACTTCTTGGATCACATCTCGTCAAATCGAATCAGCTCGTATTGCAATGACACGTTATATGAAACGTGGCGGGAAAGTTTGGATTAAAATCTTCCCACATACACCTTACACTAAAAAACCTTTAGAAGTACGTATGGGTGCTGGTAAAGGTGCAGTAGAAGGTTGGATTGCAGTAGCAAAACCAGGTAGAATTTTATTTGAAATCGCAGGCGTTAACGAAGAAGTTGCGCGTGAAGCATTACGTTTAGCAAGTCACAAACTTCCAGTTAAAACTAAGTTTGTAAAACGTGAAGAATTGGGTGGTGAAACAAATGAAAGCTAAGGAAATTAGAGACTTAACCACTTCAGAAATCGAAGAGCAAATTAAATCTTCAAAAGAAGAGCTTTTTAACCTACGCTTTCAGTTAGCTACAGGTCAATTAGAGGAAACTGCACGTATTCGCACAATAAGAAAAACGATTGCACGTCTAAAAACTGTTGCTCGTGAAAGAGAAATTGAACAAGGTAAAGCGAATCAATAATTCAATTGAAAGAGGAGGTTACTAAAGTGAGCGAAAGAAATGATCGTAAAGTTTATGTAGGTAGAGTCGTTTCCGATAAAATGGATAAAACGATAACTGTACTTGTTGAAACGTACAAAACACACAAGTTATATGGTAAACGAGTAAAATACTCTAAAAAATACAAAACTCATGATGAAAACAACTCAGCTAAATTAGGGGACACAGTTAAGATACAAGAGACTCGTCCTTTATCAGCAACTAAACGTTTCCGTTTGGTAGAAATTGTTGAAGAATCAGTAATTATTTAATTAAATAGTGAAGATAAAGGAGGTTTAACTCATGATCCAACAAGAAACACGATTAAAAGTAGCAGATAACTCTGGTGCGCGTGAAGTTCTTACAATTAAAGTATTAGGTGGATCTGGTCGTAAAACAGCTAATATTGGTGACGTTATCGTAGTAAGTGTTAAAAATGCTACACCAGGTGGCGTTGTCAAAAAAGGTGAAGTAGTAAAAGCTGTTGTTGTACGTACTAAATCAGGCGTACGCCGTAATGATGGTTCATATATTAAGTTCGATGAAAATGCATGTGTTATCATTCGTGATGACAAAGGCCCACGTGGTACTCGTATTTTTGGACCTGTTGCTCGTGAATTACGTGAAGGAAACTTCATGAAAATTGTATCATTAGCTCCAGAAGTACTTTAATAAAAACATTTATAAATATATAAATTTAAGGAGGTGCCACACATGCATATCAAAAAAGGTGACAACGTTAAAGTTATCGCAGGTAAAGACAAAGGTAAAGAAGGTAAAGTTGTTTCAACTGAACCTAAAAAAGACCGTGTCGTTGTGGAAGGTGTCAATATTATCAAAAAGCACCAAAAACCAACTCAATTTAACCCTGAAGGTGGAATCTTAGAAACAGAGGCAGCAATCCATGTTTCTAACGTACAATTATTAGACCCTAAAACGAATGAACCAACTCGAGTAGGTTATAAATTCGAAGATGGTAAAAAAGTTCGTGTAGCTAAAAAATCTGGCGAAGAAATCAAATCTAATAATTAATAACTAATTGAAAGGAGGATCCACTGTGAACCGTTTAAAAGAAAAATATAACTCTAAAGTTACTCAAAGCTTAGTGAAACAATTTGACTATAGTTCAGTAATGGAAGTTCCAAAAATAGAAAAAATCGTAGTAAATATGGGTGTCGGTGACGCTGTTCAAAATACGAAAGTATTAGATGACGCTGTAGAAGAATTACAGTCAATCACTGGTCAAAAACCATTAATTACAAAAGCTAAAAAATCAGTAGCAACTTTCCGTTTACGTGAAGGTATGCCTATCGGAGCTAAAGTAACACTTCGTGGAGAAAGAATGTATGACTTTTTAGATAAATTAATTGCTGTATCACTTCCACGTGTACGTGACTTCCGTGGTGTATCAAAAACTGCATTCGACGGTAGAGGTAACTACACTCTAGGTGTTAAAGAACAATTAATTTTCCCTGAAATCGACTATGATCGCGTAAGTAAAATACGAGGAATGGATATCGTTATCGTAACTACTGCTAACACTGACGAGGAAGCTCGTGAATTGTTAACACAATTCGGTATGCCATTTCAAAAATAATCTCTAAAGGAGGCTAATTAAGTGGCTAAAACTTCAATGGTTGCTAAGCAACAAAAAAAACAAAAGTTCCAAGTACGTGAATATACTCGTTGTGAACGCTGTGGTCGTCCACATTCTGTATATCGTAAATTCAAATTATGCCGTATTTGTTTCCGTGAATTAGCTTATAAAGGCCAAATCCCTGGCGTTCGTAAAGCTAGCTGGTAATAGAAAATAGTCTGAAAGGAGGCAACAATCAATGACAATCAACGATCCAATTGCAGATATGCTAACTCGTGTAAGAAACGCAAACATGGTGCGTCACGATAAATTAGAATTACCTGCTTCTAACATTAAAAAAGAAATTGCTGAAATATTAAAAAGTGAAGGTTTCATTAAAAACGTAGAATACGTTGAAGACGATAAACAAGGGGTAATCCGTTTATTCCTTAAATATGGTCAAAATAATGAGCGTGTTATCACTGGATTAAAACGTATCTCAAAACCAGGTTTACGTGTATATGCTAAAGCTAACGAAGTACCTAAAGTACTTAACGGTTTAGGTATTGCATTAGTTTCTACTTCAGAAGGTGTTATCACTGACAAAGAAGCTAGAAAACGTAACATCGGTGGAGAAATCTTAGGTTACATTTGGTAATAATAAATAATAAGGAGGTGCGATAACATGAGTCGTGTTGGTAAAAAAATTATTGACATCCCTAGCGACGTAACAGTAAGTGTTGAAGGTAATACAGTTACTGTTAAAGGTCCTAAAGGTGAATTATCAAGAACAATGAATGAAAGAATGACATATAAACAAGACGAAAGCACTTTAGAAGTTGTAAGACCAACTGATTCTAAAGATGATAGAACAGTACATGGTACAACTCGTGCTTTAATCAGTAATATGATACAAGGTGTTAAAGAAGGATACCAAAAAACACTTGAACTAGTTGGTGTTGGTTACCGTGCTCAAATGCAAGGTAATGACTTAATCTTAAACGTTGGTTACTCTCACCCAGTTGAAATTAAAGCTGATGACGGTATTACTTTCGGTGTAGAAAAAAATACAACAGTTACAGTTGCTGGTATTTCTAAAGAACAAGTTGGAGCTATCGCTTCAAACATTCGTTCAGTAAGACCTCCAGAACCTTATAAAGGTAAAGGAATTCGTTATCAAGGTGAATACGTTCGCCGTAAAGAAGGTAAAACTGGTAAATAATAAATAACTTTCTATAGAAAGGAGAATTAAGATGATCAGCAAAATTGATAAAAATAAAGTGCGTTTAAAAAGACATTCACGTGTACGTAGTAAATTAGCTGGCACAGCTGAAAAACCACGTTTGAACATCTATCGTTCAAACAAACATATCTATGCACAAGTTATAGATGATGTTAATGGTAAAACAATCGCGCAAGCATCAACTCAAGAAAAAGATTTAGCTAATGAATCAGGTTCAAAAGTTGACTTATCAGCTAAAGTTGGCGAAACTGTAGCTAAAAGAGCTAGCGAAAAAGGCGTAAAAACAATTGTATTTGACCGTGGAGGATATTTATATCATGGCCGTGTTAAAGCCTTAGCAGATGCAGCTCGTGAAAATGGTTTAGAATTTTAATTTAAAGGAGGGACATTTACATGGCTCGTAGAGAAGAAGCGAAAGAATTTGAAGAACGCGTTGTTACAATTAACCGTGTTGCGAAAGTTGTAAAAGGTGGTCGTCGTTTCCGTTTTACTGCTTTAGTAGTAGTAGGAGATAAAAACGGTCGCGTTGGTTTCGGTACTGGTAAAGCGCAAGAGGTACCAGAAGCAATCAAAAAAGCAGTAGAAGCAGCTAAAAAAGATTTAGTTGTTGTTCCACGTGTTGAAGGTACTACACCTCACACAGTTACTGGACGTTTCAGTTCAGGCAGTGTATTTATGAAACCAGCTGCACCTGGTACTGGTGTTATTGCAGGTGGCCCTGTTCGTGCAGTATTAGAATTAGCAGGTATCACTGATATCTTAAGTAAATCTTTAGGTTCAAATACACCAATTAACATGGTTCGTGCAACAATCAATGGATTAAAAAACCTTAAAAATGCTGAAGAAGTTGCGAAATTACGTGGCAAATCAGTAGAAGAATTATACAATTAAGGAGGGAAAATAAGTTATGGCTAAATTACAAATTACCCTCACTCGTAGTGTTATAGGTCGTCCAGAAACACAACGTAAAACTGTTGAAGCTTTAGGTTTGAAAAAAACAAACTCTTCAGTAGTCGTTGAAGATAACCCTGCTATTCGTGGGCAAATCAACAAAGTAAGTCACTTAGTGACAGTAGAAGAAAAATAATTTTAAGGAGGTGCCGAAATGAAATTACATGAGTTAAAACCGTCAGAAGGTTCTCGTAAAGTTCGTAACCGCGTTGGTCGTGGTGCAGCTACTGGTAACGGTAAAACTAGTGGTCGTGGACAAAAAGGTCAAAAAGCACGTTCAGGTGGTAGTGTAAGACCAGGCTTCGAAGGTGGTCAATTACCATTATTCCGTCGCTTACCAAAACGAGGTTTTACTAACATTAACCGTAAAGAATATGCTATTGTTAACTTAGACCAACTTAATAAATTTGAAGATGGTACTGAAGTAACTCCTGCTTTATTAGTAGAATCTGGTGTAGTTAAGAGTGAAAAATCTGGTATTAAAGTACTAGGTAACGGTTCACTTGATAAGAAATTAACTGTTAAAGCTAACAAATTCTCTGCATCTGCAGCAGAAGCTATTGATGCAAAAGGCGGAGCACACGAGGTGATCTAATGTTTGAAACGCTTGTGAATTTCTTTAAAACTAAAGAAGTTCGTAACAAGATCTTTTTTACTCTCGCAATGTTAGTTATTTTTAAAATAGGTACTTATATTCCAGCACCTGGTGTGAATCCAGCTGCTTTTGACAGTCAACAAGGTTCTCAAGGTGTCACTGACTTGTTAAATACATTTGGTGGCGGAGCCTTGAAGAACTTTTCTATCTTTGCCATGGGTATAATGCCTTATATAACTGCATCAATTGTTATGCAGTTATTACAAATGGATATTATTCCGAAGTTTTCAGAGTGGGCAAAACAAGGTGAGGCAGGTAGAAAGAAACTTAATAACGTAACTCGTTATTTTGCGATTGTACTTGCTTTTATCCAATCAATTGGAATGGCGTTCCAATTTAATAATTATCTTAAAGGTCAATTGATCATGGATCAATCAATCTTTAGCTATTTATTAATTGCTGTTGTATTAACAGCCGGTACTGCGTTCCTAATTTGGTTAGGTGAACAAATCACTCAATTCGGTGTTGGTAATGGTATATCCATTATTATCTTCGCAGGTATTTTGTCTTCATTACCTTCATCATTAATACAGTTTTATCAGCAGGCCTTCGTTGGTCAAGATGATACTTCTATGGCATGGTTGAAAGTAATTGGATTAATTATTGGCATGATATTATTGACGGTTGGCGCAATATTTGTATTACAAGCTATTCGTAAAATTCCAATTCAATATGCGAAGAAACAATCAACACAACGATTAGGTTCACAAGCAACATATTTACCTTTGAAAGTTAACTCTGCAGGGGTTATTCCAGTTATCTTTGCAATGGCGTTCTTCTTGTTACCAAGAACTTTAACATTGTTCTTCCCTGACGCTAGTTGGGCGCAACGGATATCTGACGTGGCAAATCCATCGAATAACATCGGTATGATTGTATATGTAGTGCTTATTATTGCATTCGCATATTTCTATGCATTTGTCCAAGTCAATCCTGAAAAGATGGCTGATAACCTTAAGAAACAAGGAAGCTATGTCCCAGGTATTAGACCTGGCGAACAAACAAAACTATATATTACTAGAGTTCTCTATCGTTTAACATTTGTAGGATCGATATTCTTAGCTGTAATTGCGATTCTTCCAATTATTGCAACTAAAGTTATGAGTTTACCTCAATCTATTCAGGTTGGTGGTACTAGCTTACTAATTGTAATTGGTGTAGCGATTGAAACAATGAAGAGTCTAGAAGCTCAAGTGAGCCAAAAAGACTATAGAGGCTTTGGTGGTAGATAAATTGTAGGAGGGCACTTATGAATATCATTTTAATGGGTTTACCTGGTGCAGGTAAAGGAACTCAAGCGAGTGAAATTGTTAAGAAATTCCCAATTCCACACATATCTACTGGCGACATGTTCAGAAAAGCGATTAAAGATGAAACTGATTTAGGTAAAGAAGCTAAATCATACATTGATCGTGGAGAATTAGTCCCTGATGAAGTTACTGTGGGTATCGTAAAAGATAGAATATCTGAAGACGATGCAAAAAAAGGATTCTTACTTGACGGCTTTCCTCGTACTATTGAACAAGCTGAAGCATTGAGTAATATTATGCAAGAATTAGATAGAAAAATTGATGCTGTTATCAATATAGAGGTACCTGAAGAAGAATTAATGAACCGCCTTACTGGTCGTAGGATCTGTGAAAAATGCGGAACAACTTATCATCTTGTATTCAATCCTCCAAAAGTTGATGGTATTTGTGATCTTGACGGTGGTAAATTGTATCAACGTGAAGATGACAACCCAGAAACAGTTGCAAATCGTTTAAATGTCAATGTTAAACAATCTAAACCTATCTTAGAATTCTATGATAATAAAAATGTTTTGAAAAACATTGATGGTTCTAGAGATATTAATGTAGTAACTAAAGACGTAATTGATATCTTAGAGAACTTAAAATAAAGTCAACTTTGTACGGTCTATGTAATGCTAAAGGTATAATTAAATAAGAGTGACCATGCGTTAACGTAATTCATTTAATTTTGTTAAACTGATTAACAACACTTATAGACTCGTATGGTTAGAGTTGATTTTTGACGATAACCAACTATTTCAAAAAGGGGGAAGTTAATTAATGGCTAAACAAGATGTAATTGAATTAGAAGGTACTGTATTAGATACTTTACCAAATGCAATGTTTAAAGTAGAATTAGAAAATGGTCATGAGATTTTAGCTCATGTAAGTGGTAAGATCAGAATGAATTATATTCGTATTCTACCTGGCGACAAAGTAACAGTTGAAATGTCTCCGTATGATTTAACACGCGGAAGAATTACGTATCGTTATAAATGATCGTCACTCCATAATATAGGGAGGTATAAAAATGAAAGTAAGACCATCAGTAAAACCAATTTGCGAAAAATGTAAAGTCATTAAACGTAAAGGTAAAGTAATGGTAATTTGTAGCAACCCAAAACATAAACAAAAACAAGGCTAATAAAGAGAGGTGTAATTAATTATGGCACGTATTGCAGGAGTAGATATTCCACGTGAAAAACGTATTGTTATTTCATTAACTTATGTGTATGGTATCGGTACTACTACAGCAAATAAAATTGCTGAAGAAGCTAACGTATCAGCTGAAACACGCGTTAAAGATTTAACTGATGATGAATTAGGTCGTATCCGTGAAGTAGTTGACAGCTATAAAGTAGAAGGTGACTTACGTCGTGAGCAAAACTTAAACATTAAACGTTTAATGGAAATCTCATCATATCGTGGTATCCGTCACCGTCGTGGATTACCAGTTCGCGGACAAAAAACGAAAAACAATGCTCGTACTCGTAAAGGCCCAGTTAAAACTGTAGCTAACAAGAAAAAATAATAGGTAAAGGAGGCAAAATTTAAATGGCACGTAAACAAGTATCTCGTAAACGTAGAGTGAAAAAGAATATTGAAAATGGTGTGGCTCACATCCGTTCAACATTCAATAATACAATAGTAACTATTACTGATGAATTTGGTAACGCATTATCATGGTCATCAGCAGGTGCACTAGGCTTTAAAGGATCAAAAAAATCAACACCATTTGCAGCTCAAATGGCAGCTGAAACTGCTTCAAAAACAGCAATGGAACACGGTTTAAAATCTGTTGAAGTTACTGTAAAAGGTCCTGGTCCTGGTCGTGAATCAGCTATTCGTGCGTTACAATCAGCTGGATTAGAAGTAACTGCAATTCGTGACGTTACTCCAGTACCACATAATGGTTGTCGTCCACCAAAACGTCGTCGCGTATAATTTTATTGTTATTGTCGCAGGTCACTGAGAAATACAGTATATATCAAGTCGACGTAATCAAGGAGGATATTGTAAATGATTGAAATCGAAAAACCTAGAATTGAAACAATTGAAATTAGTGATGATGCTAAATTCGGTAAGTTCGTTGTTGAACCACTAGAACGTGGCTACGGTACTACACTAGGAAACTCCTTACGTCGTATCCTACTATCTTCATTACCAGGTGCAGCCGTTAAGTACATTGAAATCGAAGGCGTGTTACACGAATTTTCAGCAATAGATAATGTCGTTGAAGATGTTTCTACAATTATTATGAACATCAAAAAACTTGCATTAAAAATCTATTCTGAAGAAGACAAAACTTTAGAAATTGATGTTAAAGATGAGGGCGATGTAACTGCAAGTGACATTACTCATGATAGTGATGTTGAAATTCTAAATCCTGAGATTAAAATTGCAACAGTATCAAAAGGTGGACATTTAAAAATCCGTCTAGTTGCTAATAAGGGTAGAGGTTACGCATTAGCAGAACAAAACAAAACTAGTGATTTACCAATTGGTGTAATTCCAGTGGACTCACTTTATTCACCAGTTGAACGTGTTAACTATACTGTAGAAAATACACGTGTGGGTCAAAGCAGTGATTTTGATAAGTTAACTTTGGATGTTTGGACAAATGGTTCAATCACACCACAAGAATCTGTTTCATTAGCTGCAAAAATCCTAACTGAACATTTGAATATCTTCGTTGGATTAACTGATGAAGCGCAAAATGCTGAAATCATGATTGAAAAAGAAGAAGATCAAAAAGAAAAAGTACTTGAAATGTCTATTGAAGAATTAGACTTATCAGTGCGTTCTTACAACTGTTTAAAACGTGCAGGCATTAACTCTGTTCAAGAATTAGCAGATAAATCTGAAGCAGATATGATGAAAGTACGTAATTTAGGTCGTAAATCTTTAGAAGAAGTTAAATACAAACTCGAAGATTTAGGTTTAGGTTTAAGAAAAGAAGATTAATATAAAGGAGGTTAACTCATGGGTTACAGAAAATTAGGTCGTACTTCTGATCAACGTAAAGCGATGTTACGCGATTTAGCTACTTCACTTATCGTTAGCGAACGCATTGAAACTACAGAAGCGCGTGCAAAAGAATTACGTAGTGTGGTTGAAAAATTAATCACTTTAGGTAAAAAAGGAGATTTAGCTTCTCGTCGTCAAGCAGCTAAAACTTTACGCAATGTTGAAGTCTTAAATGAAGATGAATCAACACAAACAGCATTACAAAAATTATTTGGTGAAGTTGCTGAACGTTATACAGAACGTCAAGGCGGTTACACTCGTATTCTTAAAGCAGGTCCTCGTCGCGGCGATGGCGCTGAATCAGTAATTATTGAATTAGTTTAATTTAAATATACGTAGCTACTATGTATAAAGCAAATGAGTGCAACGATAATGTTTGCCACATACAAATATTGTCTAGCTCAGAGTACCCCATCAAAACTTAATAAAATTTAAAGCGTGAACTCAAAATATGATGGGGTGCGCGCTTTTTTTGTTTAGTCCCCCTTAATTCTTTAGAATTTAGGGGGACTTATGCAATTGCGGAGCAATAGCGAACCTAAGAACCTTAATTCTTTAGAATATTAAAGGAATACATTCGATAAGCGAATGCATAAACAGTACTAGCTAAACAAAGTTTAGAGGACTGTTTTAGACTTATGCATGAAACTACTTATTAAATAGATATTGAGTCATTCTTTAATGGTAGTATATCTTCTTATTTTCATGTAAAATAGATAAGGTATATAAAAATAGACTTACTAAATATTGGAGGCAATCGATATGGATACGCAAGAGCATATTATTACATTTAATCATGTATCATTTAAATATAATAGTGATGAACCGCTTGCGTTGAATGATGTATCATTTAGTATTCCAAAAGGAACGTGGACTTCTATAGTTGGACACAATGGTTCAGGAAAATCGACGATTGCTAAATTAATGGTAGGTATTGAAAAGCCGTTTGATGGTAATATTTATTTTAGAAATGAAGCTATCAGTCAGCAGAATTTAGATTATTTAAGACAACATATTGGTATTGTATTTCAAAATCCAGAGAATCAATTTGTAGGATCAACTGTTGAATTTGATGTAGCCTTTGGTTTAGAAAACCACAGCGTCTCTTATAATGATATGAGAGCGATAGTGCCCAAAGCTTTAAATGATGTAGATATGTTAGATAGAGCGAATTATGAACCTCAATCGCTTTCTGGTGGCCAGAAACAGCGTGTTGCTATTGCAGGTGTACTTGCATTAGATACTGATATCATTATTTTAGATGAAGCGACATCTATGTTAGACCCTGCTGGTAGAAAAGACTTAATTGCTTTAATTCATCGTTTAAAAGAAGAAAAAGATGTAACTATTATTTCTATTACACATGATTTATCAGAAGCTGCAGAGGCTGATTACCTCGTTGTCTTAAATGAAGGCGAGGTTTATCAAACGGGGCAACCAAACGAAATTTTTAGCGATGGCGATAAACTAACTCAAATTGGTTTAGACTTACCATTCTCTATACGAATGCATAATCAATTATTAGGTAGTGTTGATTTCATAACATATGAAGGGTTGGTAAAAAAATTATGACTGTTAATTTTAACCAAGTAAGTTATGTTTATCAAAAAGGGACACCATTTGAGCATCAAGCCTTAAGTGAAATAGTAACGACTTTTGAGCAAGGGAAATATTATGCAATCATTGGACAAACTGGTTCAGGCAAGTCTACATTAATTCAGCATTTTAATGGTCTACTTAAACCATCAGATGGTTTACTTCAAATTGATGATGTAGTAATTAGTCATAAGACGAAAGATAAGTATTTGAAAGATATTCGTAAGCGTGTAGGGGTTGTATTTCAATTTCCAGAATCACAGTTGTTCGAAGATTCAGTAGAACGCGAGATATTATTTGGACCAAAGAACTTCAATATGCCATTAGACGAAGTGAAGGAAAGAGCATTTCGTTTGCTCATAGAATTTGGCTTTAATAGAGATATATTACAGCAGTCTCCATTTCAAATGTCTGGTGGACAAATGAGGAAGATAGCACTCACATCAATATTAGCGATGGATCCAGACATCGTTATACTTGATGAACCAACAGCGGGCCTTGATCCTAAAAGTAGAAAACAGATAATGGAAGCGATAAAGAAACTCCAAGTTGAACAGCAAAAGACGATCATTCTTGTAACGCATGAAATGAATGATGTGGCAAAGTATGTGGATGAAATAAAAATTATGCAACATGGTCAATTGATAGAATCATGTTCACCTCGAAAGCTATTTAGTGATACGAATTATGTTAATAAAATGCATCTTGATGTACCAGACATTGTAAAATTGCAACGTGATTTAGAAGATAAACATCAATATTATTTCAATAAAATTGCTTTGACAGAAGAAGAATTTGTTGGGATGTATAAGGGGTGGCAACAAGATGAAAGATAAATTTATAATAGGACGCTACCTTCCACTAGATACGATTATACATCGATTAGATCCACGTGCGAAATTGATTTTTGTCTTTGTATTTATTATCTTAATTTTCTTTGCACATTCTTTTGCAACGTATTTATGGTTATTTATTTCAATCATCGCGTTTATGAAACTAGCAAAAATTAAACTATGGTTCTTAGCCAAAGGTTTAACGCCCATTTGGATTTTTCTAATATTTACTTTTTTAATGCATTTATTCTTAACAAAAGGTGGAACAAGGTTATTTGAATTAGGCTTTGTCTCAATTGATATAGATGGCATTTTAGAAGGTGTTTATATTGTTTTACGTCTTATGTTTATTATTATGATTTCAACCATTATGACGTTAAGTACAAGTCCAATTGATTTAACTGATGCTTTTGAAAGGCTACTAGCACCACTAAAATTAGTGAAAATACCTGTACACCAATTAAGTATGATGATGTCTATTGCATTAAGGTTTATCCCCACGTTGATGAATGAGTTAGATAAAATTATATTGGCTCAAAAATCAAGAGGTTCTGAAATTAGTTCTGGTAGTATAATCAATAGAGTGAAGGCATTTGTACCTTTGCTGATTCCTTTATTTATATCTGCATTCCAACGCGCTGAAGATTTGGCAATCGCGATGGAAGTGAGAGGTTACGATACGAAGAAGCAACGGACAAATTATCGTAAACTACAATGGCAAACGAAGGACAGTCTAACGCTGTTAATATTATTGCCGCTATCCGTAGTATTATTTGTGTTAAAATTCATGGGAGTGTAGTAAATCATGCGTGTTTTAGTTAATATTTCTTATCAAGGAAGTCAATTTCTAGGTTTTCAAATACAACAAAATGGAAGAACCGTACAACAACAATTCGAAAAGATTTTAAAGCGTATGCATAAGCATGATGTGAGAATACACCCAAGTAGTAGAACAGATAGAGGTGTACATGCAATTGAGCAATATTTTCATTTTGACACAGAGTTAAACATTCCCGAGCAACAATGGCAATATGCGATGAATCGAGCATTACCAGGTGATATATATGTCAATCATGTCAGTTTTGTTAGTGACGATTTTCATTGTAGATATGATTGCGTAGGCAAATCTTATCGTTATAAAATTTATCAATCTAAACACAAAGATCCGTTTCTTAATGGCTTAAAAACACATATCACTGAAACGTTAGATATTGAAAGAATGAATACAGCTGCACAATATTTTATTGGCACACATGATTTTACAGGGTTCTGTTCACAAAAAACAGAAGTTGTTAGCAAAGTAAGAACACTTTACGAAAGTCGTATAGAAAAAACAGAAAATGGCTTTGACTATATTGTCACAGGCTCCGGTTTCCTATATAATATGGTGCGTGTGTTAGTAGCCTTTTTAATTGAAGTAGGCAAAGGAAAACGACAACCAGAAGAAATACCTAAATTATTAGAGGATAAAGATCGTAACAAAGTGCCTTTTACTGCTCCGGCAGAAGGGTTATATTTAGAGAAGATTTATCTAGCACCAAGCGAATTAACCACTGATTTTGGTAATGATATAAAATTACATCAAAAAAAATCGATATGAAATTGTTAAATGTCGTTGACAAAATGACAAAAAAATTATATGATTACTAACGGTATTGTTTTATATCACCCACGATAAGCCCCGGAATCTTATTGTGTTACAAGATATAGAAGCACGTAGAAACAAACTATTTAAAAAAATAGATGAAATTTAAGATTTAGTAAGTATAAACTATTAATTTAAGAAACATTTATTTATTCTAGGAGGACAATTATATGCGTCAAACATTTATGGCTAATGAATCAAACATTGAGCGCAAATGGTATGTTATTGATGCTGAAGATAAAACACTTGGTCGTTTATCATCAGAAGTAGCAGCTATTTTACGCGGTAAAAATAAAGCAACTTATACACCACACGTTGATACTGGTGATTATGTAATCATCGTTAACGCTTCAAAAATCCACTTCACTGGTAACAAAGAGCGCGATAAAATGTACTATCGTCACTCAAATCACCCAGGTGGTATCAAATCAGTTTCAGCTGGTGAGTTAAAAGCTAACAACCCAGAACGTTTACTTGAAAACTCAATTAAAGGTATGCTTCCAAGCACACGTTTAGGCGAAAAACAAGGTAAAAAATTATTTGTATATGGTGGCGCTGAACATCCACACGCTGCACAACAACCAGAAAACTACGAGTTACGTGGTTAATTAAAAGGAGGAAATTACATTGGCACAAGTTGAATATAAAGGCACAGGCCGTCGTAAAAACTCAGTAGCACGTGTCCGTTTAGTACCAGGTGAAGGTAACATTACTGTTAACGGCCGTGATGTACGTAGTTATTTACCATTCGAATCATTAATTTTAGACATTAACCAAGCATTTGATGTAACAGAAACTAAAGGTAACTATGATGTATTAGTTAACGTTCATGGTGGAGGATTTACTGGACAAGCTCAAGCAATCCGTCACGGAATTTCACGTGCATTATTAGAAGCTGATCCTGAATATAGAGGTTCTTTAAAACGCGCTGGATTACTTACTCGTGATCCTCGTATGAAAGAACGTAAAAAACCAGGTCTTAAAAAAGCTCGTCGTTCACCACAATTCTCAAAACGTTAATATTGTCGAAGCTGTTGCGAATTCAATTCGCTTACAGATTTGGTACACAAGTTCTATAGCAATTTGTGTTCAATCAAACAAACGTTTTAAACTTCCCAAGAAATTGGGAAGTTTTTTTGTTTTATTTAATATTATTTATTTGTATCAAAATGAATGACTAATCATGTAAAGTGTCATAATATAAATAATAGGACACAATTTTTAAATTTGAGGTATTTATATGAAGATTAATAAACGTAAGACGAAAATATATCTGACAATTGTATTGATTGCATTTATTTTATTTGTCATTATTTTGATTGCAGCTTTTAAAACATATAGTCAATATAAAGAAAATAATTATAAGTACGTTAATATACCTACATTTTATTTACATGGCTATGGTGGAACAGAGAATTCTATAAAATACATGATTAATTCAGCAGTACAAAAAGAAATAACCGAAGAAGTAATCAAAGCGAAAGTTTCTAAAGAGGGAATGGTGACATTCGAGGGAGAATTATCACCTGATGCAAAGAATCCAGTCATTGAGATTATATTAGAAGATAATAGAAATAAAGATTTAAATAAAAATGCGCAATGGATTCAACAAGTTATCATTGCTACGATGAGCCAACATCACTTTGACCAATTTAATTTTGTCGCACATTCTATGGGTAATCAATCTTTTAGCTATTATATGTTGAATTATGGTGATAATCAGAACTTACCCAAACTAAATAAACAAGTAAGTTTAGCAGGTAATTTTAACGGTGAAGTTGACATAGATGGTCTTGATTTAGATGTTAAATTAGATGAAGATGGTAAACCAAATAAAATGCTAAAAGCATATAAAGATTTGTTGCCTATGAAAAAGTCATATCCAGAAACTACAAAAGTGCTAAATATTTATGGTGATATAGAGGATGGCACACATTCTGATAATCGAGTTACCAATGTTTCATCTAAATCATTAAGGTATTTAGTTGATGATAAAGTAAGTAGTTATGAAGAATTTAAAGTAACCGGAAAAAAAGCTGATCATAGTGAACTTCATGATAATACTTATGTCACCGATAAAATGAATCAATTTTTATGGGGTAAATAAATTTTAAATACCACCTAATACGTTGATTTAGTAATATTTATACAAGATATTAAATGTTTGTATTCTATATTAAGCAAATGACACTTAGACATCTGATTTATAGATGTGTAAGTGTCATTTATTTTTGCTTAAAGTTCTCAGTTGCGAGTAATTGAATGATCTGTTTCCTGTTATGTTCTCCATAAACATGTGGTTGTATCATAATTTCATCAGCATCGAAGTCAGTCATCATTACTTTTAATTTGGAGATGACTTTACTAGGTGAACCTACTATAACTCGATTATTGTGTTGATTCATTTTTTCAATTTCTCTAGAGGAAAATGATTTCTGTTTTGCGTAGTTCACAGAGGGATAGAATTTTGGTTGATCTAAATAACCAATACGGAGTAACCACAAATGAAATGCATTAGATAAATCTTGGCGTAAGTATTTATTATCTGCCGTAATTACAAAAGACGTCATGATGACATATGGTTGATGTAAAGGATGATGTGCTTTGAATTTAGAACGGTAATGAGTTATTACAGATTTGATTTGATCTTTATCTTGTCCCATATTGGCAATAACAAAAGGCAATCCTCTAATAGCAGCAAGTGATGCACTTTTTTTACTTGTACCTAAAATAAACATATCTGGTTTAGTGTCGATAAGTGGCATAGCATATAAGTCTTTATAGCGTTGCTTTGTATTGTTGTCGTTGTCACTATTAAAATAAGCTATCAGATCATCAATTTGATTTTCATAATCAACAGGTATTGTTTTGTGTTCGTTCAAAGCTTTATTTACATTCTGATAACTCTTAGAATGACCAGTACCTAAGTTGACTCTACCAGGGTGTCTAGCTTCCATAGTTTTAAATATTTCAGCCACTTTATAAGCACTATAATGTGGCAACATAATACCACCGCTTCCAATTTCAATTGAGTTAGTATTTTCTAATAATGACATCATAATCATTTCAGGTGCACTGGATGCTACTGAAAAAACTTGGTGATGTTCAGCAACCCAATAACGTGAGTAATTTAACTTTTCAGCTAATTGAGCTAATTCAACAGCATGATTTATTGCTTGAGTAGCGTTACGGCCTTCAAATATTGGCACATAATCTAAAATACTAAGTTTCAATGTACAATCTCCTATCGTGATAAAACGAAAAATGTTTTATAAATTAGCAATAGCATAACACGTTATTAAAGTATTAAATAAGCGATTTGATTGATTGATGAAAAGTATCCCTTTAGAATAAAGTCAAACAATGAATGGAGGTAATATAATGAACACAGAAAGAATTGTATTGGCAAAAAGACCTGAAGGAATTCCATCCGATGATGTATTTAGATATGAAACTGTTGAGATAGATAGACCGAAGCAAGATGAAATCCAAATAGAATCGCTATATATATCAGTAGATCCATACATGCGTGGTCGTATGGATGATAGTGAATCATATGTGGCCCCATTCGAATTAGACGAACCAATGAATGGTCATGTAGTGGGGAGAGTTGTCGAATCAAATATAGATGGATTTGCAAAAGATGACATTATTACTGGTACATTTCCTTGGCAAAAAATAGTGAACATAAAGGCAAAGCATGCTATTAAAGTAAGTCAAACTGATATTCCTTTATATCTATATCTTAGTGTTTTAGGTATGACTGGACAGACAGCTTATCATGGTTTACTAAAAATAGGACAACCACAAGAAGGTGAGACTGTTGTAGTATCAGCTGCTTCTGGTGCAGTTGGCTCAGTTGTAGGTCAGATAGCAAAATTGAAAGGCGCACATGTGGTTGGTATTGCAGGCGGTAATGAAAAAACTAATTATTTAACTGAGGAACTAGGATTTGATGTAGGAGTGGACTATCAAGCAGATGATTTTGCTGAACAATTAGAGAAAGCAGTACCAAATGGCGTTGATGTCTATTTTGAAAATGTAGGTGGCACGATTGCGGATGAAGTCATGAAACACCTTAATCAATTTGCTAGAATTCCAGTTTGCGGTGCTATTTCTGGTTATAACAATACAGAAGTTGAATATGGTCCTCGCATCCAACCAATTATTATTAAATCACAAGCATTGATGCAAGGATTTATTGTTGCCAATTATGCAGATGACTTCCCAAATGCTAGTAAAGCACTTGCACAGTGGGTTCAAGAAGATAAAATTAAGACAAAAACATCTGTTAAAAAAGGTTTTGAGAGCTTACCAAATGCCTTTAGAAACTTATTTACAGGTGATAATTTCGGAAAACAAGTTGTTCAAGTTTCAGATGATGTTTAATTAAGAAAGGAGTGCATACGATGAAAGCGATAGGTGCAGATCAAAGTTTTAATCTAGAAGATGGCAATTTATTTTATGAGTTTGCTATTGATACTCCCGAACCTGAACAATATGAATTATTAGTACGTGTTGAAACAATCAGCGTTAACCCTGTAGATACAAAAATTAGAAAGACAGAGGTTGAACAAGCGCCAAGAATTTTAGGTTTTGATGCTGTAGGTGTGGTAGAAGCAGTGGGTGATGGTGTTAGCCACTTTAATGTTGGAGATGAAGTTTTTTATTCTGGTTCTCCAAAATATCAAGGTTCCAACCAATCTTATCAAATTGTCGATGAGCGTTTAGTAGCGAAAAAGCCTAAAAACATATCTAATGTGGATGCAGCAAGCTTACCACTAACTGGTTTAACGGCTTACGAAACGCTGTTTGATGTATTTAAAATATCCTTTAATTCAGAGGAAAATAAGGGTAAATCTATTTTAATTATAAATGGTGCTGGTGGTGTAGGAAGCATAGCAACACAAATTGCTAAACACTATGGCTTACATGTTATCACTACAGCATCTCGTAAAGAAACATACCAATGGTCTAAAGATATGGGCGCAGATATTGTGTTAAATCATAAGAATGATTTAGCTGAAGAGTTTAAGAAATATGAAATTAGTGAAGTAGATTATATTTTCTGCACGTTTGATACGGATATGTATTATGAAAAAATGATTGAATTAGTAAAACCAAGAGGGACGATTGCAACGATTGTGGCTTTCAAAAACAACCAAGATTTAAACTTGCTTAAACCAAAGAGTATTACATTTACACATGAATTCATGTCATCAAGACCCATTCATGAAACCGAAGATATGCAAATACATCGTGATTATCTCACTGATATTTCTGAAAAAATAGAAGCGGGTATCTACAAACCAACCGTGAATGAAGTAATAGATGGCCTAACTGTTGAAAATTTGTATGATGCACATGTTAAGTTAGAAAATCAAAGTATGATAGGTAAGCTAGTGATTAAACTTTGAAATTAAGGTTATCAAAAATAATTAATTAAATAAAAGTGAACATAAAGAGAAGCATCTTCTGTGGTTCATCATGATATGGTGACTAGGAGGATGCTTTTTATTTTAAATAATATATATAAAATTTATAATATATTTCATTGTATAAATTTTATGAATATATGCAATAAGTTAGGGTATGTAAGTTACATAAAACTATAGGGAGTGTGTGATTTTGACATGCGTTTAAACAGATTAACGGTTGTATTTTGGGTAGCATTATCAATTTGTACATTGTTTGTTGTATACGGTGCAATATTGCCTGAACAACTAGAAACAGTGACACAAAGCATTACAAATTTTATTGCATTAAATTTTGGTTGGTACTATTTATTACTTGTACTTCTCATATTAATAGTATGTGTTTATCTATTATTTTCTAGATATTCATCAATCACATTAGGTGAAGATGGAGAGGATCCAGAATTCTCATTGAAATCTTGGTTTGCTATGTTATTTAGTGCTGGTATGGGGATAGGATTAGTCTTTTGGACTACAGCAGAGCCAATCAGTCATGCCTTTACGTTAACCCCTTTACATAAAGCAGGTACGCAAACTGCAATTAATGATGCCATGCAATTTTCATTCTTTCATTGGGGTGCCCATGCTTGGGCTGTTTACGGCATCGTTGGATTAGTCTTTGCTTATTTTAATTTTCACAAAGGTTATCCAGGATTAGTAAGTGCGACGTTAACACCGATATTAGGTTCTAAAATGATGAGAGGGCCCATTGGTGGTTCGATCGATGTGTTAGCGATTATCGCTACTGTTACAGGCGTAGCAGCAACACTTGGATTTGGCGCATTACAGATTAATGAAGGATTGAATTTTTTATTTGATATACCTTCAAACTTTATAACTCAAGTCATTATTATTGTTATAGCAACGATTTTATTCACTTGGTCAGCGTGGTCAGGTATTAATAAAGGAATCAAAACATTAAGTAATATTAATATGATACTCGCTTTTCTAGTACTCATCGTATTATTTTGTGTAGGTCCTACTTTGACTATATTAAATACCTTTACCAATTCACTTGGTGATTACATTGCAAATTTCTTTAATATGAGTTTACGTATTCCGCAATCAGGTGGCGAAAAATTCCAATGGTTACAACAATGGACGATATTCTACTGGGCCTGGTGGATTTCATGGGCACCATTTGTTGGAATATTTATTGCTCGTGTTTCAAGAGGTAGAACGATTAAAGAATTTATTTTGGGTGTTTTATTTGTACCAGCGCTTGTTTGTTTCTTATTCTTTGCGGTATTTGGAGCATCTGCTATTTACTTACAGCAAAATGGTATCGCGAACATTGCGAAAGAGGCCACGGAGACTGCAACATTTGCAACTTTAGAACATTTCCCACTAGGGTTCTTGTTAAGTATAGTGACTTTAGTTGTGATTATGATTTTCTTTGTAACTTCAGCAGACTCAGCGACATACGTTTTAGGTATGTTAAGTTCTAAAGGTAGTATCAATCCTAAAGGTGTTGTAAAAGTTAGCTGGGGTATCATATTAGCTTTATTTGCAATGATTATGATATACACTGGTGGTACACAATCTATACAGAACTTATTAATTATTGCTGCTTTACCATTTTCGATTGTCATTATATTTATGATATGGTCACTTTTTAAATCATTAGCGATTGAAAAGCCAAGACCAAGTAATAAGCTGCTTGTATCAGACGACAAACTATTACAATATCGTATTGCAAACCATCCAGAACTAGCTGATCAAGTAACAAAGGACAATCAATAAAATGGACTAACAAATTTGTTTTGCAATAAAAGTTAAAAATAAAATTCAATAAAAATGTTTCTAAGAATTTTTTTAAGGGTAGTAGTTCTGTATGACAAGTACATATTTAACAAAGCATAGGAGGTGTCATACGAGGTGAAACGACTTAAGAATTTTATCCTAGGCATATTAATTGTAGTAATCGTTGGATTTTTACTCTTTATGTATATTCAAGATTCTAGAATTAGCCAGTATCAAGACTATTTTAATCAGTTTAACTGGTTTGAACCAACACTTATTGGTTTAGCAGCGTTACTCATTATTATTGGTCTCATATTAGTATTCAGCTTGTTTAAACCTACGTATAGAAAACCCGGACTATATAAAGATTTTGAAGATGGTCATATTTATGTATCGAGAAAAGCAGTCGAAAAATCTGCATACGACACACTTACGCAATATGATCAAATACGTCAACCAAACGTGATTGCAAAACTTTATAACAAGAAAAAGAAATCACATATCGCTTTAAAAGCAGATTTCTTTGTTCCTGGTGATGTTCAGGTTAATTCTTTAACTGAAGAGATTAGAAATGACATCAAGCAAAATGTCGAGCATTTTACAGAATTACCAGTATCAAAATTAGAGGTTAATGTTAGAGATCAAAAAACCTCAGGCAAACGTGTGTTGTAAGGGAGGGTTATCATGGCTAACAATAATAACCAAAATGGACAAGATTCTACGCAAGAAGTTGTTGAATTTTTCAAAACGTTTAAATGGAGAATCATTGGCTTCTTAGCATTTCTAATCATAGCAATATTATTTTTAACTTTAGGTTTCTGGAGTACAATTTTAATTCTAGTATTATGTTTGATTGGAATTGGAGTTGGGTATACTAAAGACCGTAAGCAGGACTTTTTAAATTTCCTTAATCGATGGAGTTAATCGATTAAATTTTATGAATTCTAATGTAATAAAAAATTTAAAACAAATTATATAAGGTAAAGGAGAATGCAATATGGCAGTAGACAACAATAAAGCTAAACAAGCTTATGACAACCAAACAGGAGTTCAAGAAAAAGAACAAGAAAAAAGACAAGAGCAACAAAACCAAGAACCTGAATTCACTAATAAATTATCATTCTCAGATGAAGTAATCGAAAAAATTGCAGGTATTGCTGCACGAGAAGTTAGCGGTATCTTAGAAATGAAAGGCGGATTCGTCGACAATATTTCTAGTTCATTCGGTAGTAACAACAATGTTACACAAGGTGTTAGCGTTGAAGTTGGAGAAAAACAAGCTGCTGTTGATTTAAAAGTAGTATTAGAATATGGTGAATCAGCACCAAAAATCTTCCGTAAAGTAACTGACTTAGTTAAAGAACAAGTTAAATATATTACTGGTCTAGACGTAGTTGAAGTTAACATGCGCGTTGAAGATGTTATGACTAAAAAAGAATGGTCTCAAAAAAATGAAAAAAGCCAAAGCTCAAACAATGAGGAAAAAGGTTTACAATAATTAAGAACCATTCAATTCAATAAAAAGGTCCGAAACATTAAATGTTTCGGACCTTTTTATTTATGAAAATTATTAAAATATACACTTCGTTTTATTGTTGCTTATCCATGTTTCTGTATAAAGGATTATTCACTTTAATGTAAGTATAATAATCTGCTTCATCTTCTAATCTCATTGTAGTAACACATTTATAATCAATTTGCGGTGCAAATAGTACGGATTTTATTTCGGTAATTCTGTCATTATTAGTCATTGTAGATGCAATATCTTGTAATTTTTCAAACATGATATCACTTATGATTGACCAAATCTGTTGTTCTAATTCATTACTTTCACTTGATTGGGCAATGGTTACAATTAGTTCACCAAGATGATTTTGAATACTAGAATAAAACACTTTGTTGAAAACGGTTTGCGACTGATCTGTAAGGATTAATGATTTTTCATGAAAGTCTGAAGTACTATAACCAGCTTGATTTAAGTAAGTTTTATCAATACGCAGTCCTTCAAAATCACGAATATATAATGTATGGATTGAACCGTCTTGATTGAAGGTAACTATAGAGTTTTGTAAATGTGCTTCTAATGCAATACCGTATTTTACATATAAAGGTAAGATTATATCAATCAAAGCTTGACTATATTCCGCAATCCACTTGTTACATGCTTCCTCATAAGTGCCGATATTAAATTTATTAGCGTATGTTTTGATTAATGTTACGATAGGTGACTCATTATTATTACTATAATTGGCAACTAAGCTAGAAGGAATAAGCGGTATTGTATCTGCTTTCTTAATATTATAAATATTTTCTCTAAATAGTGTACCTAATTGTTCGCTCTTTATTGTTTGCTGTGATGGTGTGTCTTGTGGATTATAAAAATGAATACCAGCAACTTCGTCAATTGTATCTGCCTGAATATGATTAAACAATGAATCATGCTGCTTAATATGGTTCAATATGCGTGTGACCTGTGGTCCGTTATATGTTGTTTGTTCAGATAGAGTACGTATTTCACCTGTAATATGCACATTCGTTGATAATTTGATGTGCGGTGCAATATTTGGACTTTGTGGCATTAATGTTCTAAATGACAGACCAGCGTAATAATTTAAATCAAAGTCTAAAGGTATAAGCTGCTGTTTATTTAACTCATTAGTATAATCTTTTTCTAAAACAGCATTATATTGCCATGGGTGAACTGCCATAACATAATAATCATCAATTTGATCATCAGTTAATAATTTGGCCACAGCTTCATAAAGGCCATTAAATAATGTAAAGACAGTTTCGTTATAAGGCCTCGCTAATGATTGTACTTTCGCAATATCATGATGAATCAATATAAATTTCATAGCGATGGCATTTCCAAACTCAGAAGAATAATCAATAGTCATTTCTGGTGACATACCTTTACGTAGTTTCGCACCTGGATGTAATGGATGACCTTCAACAACAGCTTGTTCAGATCTTAAATAGCTATCCTTCGCATTAATGATTAATTCTAAAAGTGGTTCATTATTTTGAGATAATGTTATAGATTGATAACTTAACGAAATAGCCATATTTGCGACACTATTATTCATATCGTCCTTAAATTGGTTACTAGCTTCGTTATCAAGGGTAGGTGCTTCTATTAAAATAGCGTTTAAAATTTCATTTGGATGCAATATACGTTCTAAATGGTTGTCGTATTCAAAATAAAAGGGCCCTTCAACATCGATTCTGTCAAAGGCATGTTGTCCTGAAATAGGTGCATACAAAGTTTTTTTCGCTTCTGGAAAGGTTATTTTTAAAACGAAAGGTTGCGTAATCGCAATATCCAAGTTTAAGTTTTGTGTTTTGATAATCTCACTATGATGACGGCTCTGAACTAAATTCTCTCTATGTAAAGAAGTAATTAACCTTTGAGAGATTTTATCACGGCTTTCTAATAACATATCTTCGAAAGCATTTGCCCATCTTCTATCTGTTGAACGTAAATATGATAAAGCGTATTGTTCATCATTAGTGAGTTTTTCAATTGAATTGCTGTCGTTTATTTTGTGATTCATAATGCACCTCTAAAAAAATTATTTTACAAATGTATAAGATATTTGTATAATCCATAATATCGATAATGATAATTATTATCAATTAAAAAACAGGAGGAATTTTATGGCAAAGTATTTTTTTCCTAGTTCATTCCTACTGTTCTTAGGGAATTGGATTGGTCAAATTACGTTAAATTGGTATGTATTTACTCTATATCATAACGCAATTTATCTAGGACTGATTAATTTTTTCCGACTCGTACCTATTTTACTCATAAGTGTATGGGCTGGAAGTTTGGCTGATAGATGTGATAGGGGAAAATTATTAAGAGTAACAATAACCTCCTCATTTTTATTAACAATGATACTATGTATTTTAACATTTCAAAATCCACAATTACCGATAATTGTATTTTTGTTATATTCTCTAGGTCGTGGCATTATGAGTGCAATAGAAACACCAGTACGTCAAGCGGTATTACCAGATTTGACACAACGATTAACAACGACACAAACAGTATCGTATCACTCATTTATTATAAATATATGTCGTTCGATTGGACCTGCGATAGCTGGTTTTATTATGGCTGCTTATAATGCGCAAATTAGTTTTGGAGTACAAACGTTATGTTATTTCTTATCGTTAATACTTTGCTTGCCGTTATCATTTAGTCATAACGTACTATCAAAGGCAAATCCTGAAGTGAGTTTTAAGTACGTAATCAATTACTTTAAAGATAATCAAGTAGGGGCTAGAATATTTGTGACATCGTTACTTATTATGGCAACTGGTTTTACATATACTACACTTTTGCCAGTATTGACAGACAAAACATTCCCTAATCAAGTAACAATATTTGGTAGTGCTATGACTTGTTGTGCAATAGGCGGTATTTTAGCAACCATAGTTTTACCTAATATTTTAGAAAAAATATCTATGGTCAAAATGTATTACATAAGCTCTGTGCTTTTTGGTGTTTCACTATTGTGTACGATTAGTAGCAATACTTATTTATTATTTATTGCATTATTCTTTATTGGTCTGTTCAGCCAATGGGCAAGAACTACAAATAGAATATATTTTCAACATAGAGTGGAACCTGAACATAGGGGGAAAATACTTAGTGTCATTATGATGGATAGAGGTATGATCCCTTTAGGCGCTATGTTAATGAGTTTCTTAGCAGAACTTATTGGTATTGTTGAAACCTTTATTATTATGGGAGCGAGTACATTTGTTATTGCATTGTTATTCAGTGCAATAACTAGAAGGCAAAGAAAAAATGGAGGCAGTATTGTATGATGCATGAAACATGGCAATTGGCAGATAGAAATGTGCAGTATCGTATTTTTAACTCAATTATTAAAGAGCAAATATTTCCACAGGGTATGTTATTTAATGAATTTAATCACTGTGTCGAAATACAATATAAAGGACAAGTGCTGCAATTAAATAAAATTAGAAAAAGTGCTATGCAACGTTATGAATTTTATGGTGTGATTTACTATATCAAGGGTAAGACACAAGTAACGATTGATACTTTAGAACAACTATTAGAAGTGCTAGAAGTACATTTTAATATGCCTATTAGCCAGCGATTAACAGATGAGTTGATTTCTAGCAGGGAAGGTTTCGCACTGACTTATGAGCATTTTCAGCATAGAAAGTCATTGATACATGCAACGCTAAAATTTTCAAAAATGCCTGAAACAATAAACTTCTTTTCTTGGCTACAGCATATGGTTGGGTCAAAGCAAATAAATGATTTGAATTATTCTGAAAGCCTTGTTATTGAAGGGCATCCTACACATCCATTATCTAAGACTAAGCTTCCATTAACATCTGATGAAGTAAGAAAATACGCGCCGGAATTTGAAAAGATTATTCCATTAAAAGTTATGCTCATTCATAAAGATAATTGTGTAGTTACTTCTATGGAAGATGATGCAAACTATATGATAGATGAAGTTATTCCAGAATATCGTTATAAATTAAAGGGATTTTTAGCACCACATGATTTAGAATTAAAAGATTATAGTGTTGTACTTGTCCACCCTTGGCAATATGAAAATGTTATCGTTCACAAATTTGCAGACTGGATTTTAGAAAAACGATTATTACCTACGCCTTTTGAAGTTGAGTCTAAAGCGACTTTATCATTTAGAACTATGCAACTTGTTCATAAGCCGTTTCATATTAAATTACCAGTGAATATACAAGCAACAAGTGCTATAAGAACTGTGTCTAGTGTGACAACGGTAGATGGGCCTAAATTAAGCTATGAATTACAGGACATGTTAGCAATCTATCCGCAGCTACAAGTTGCTATGGAGCCATTTGGTATACATGCCAAAACTGAACCAGATGATGCAAGGCATTTGGCTTGTATAGTTCGACATCAACCTTATATCTCAGATAACGGCACTACTCTAGTGACTGCAAGTCTAGTTAATAAAAATCCTGTTGATAACCAAGTAACCGTAGATAGTTATATTAATTGGGTGAATGATGGTTTAACGGTAGATGCGATTAAGCAATTTCTATTGCATTATAGTAAAGCATTAATTGATCCATTAATTGCCTATATTCAAGATTATGGTATTGCTTTGGAAGCGCACATGCAAAATACAATCGTGAATCTAGGACCAAATTATCAAATGAAGTTTATCGTTAGAGATTTAGGTGGTTCAAGGATAGATTTAACGACATTAAAATATAAAATTCCTAATATTGATGTTACTAACACGAGTTTAATTGCAGAAAGTATTGAAGAGGTTATAGCTAAGTTTCAACATGCAGTTATTCAAAATCAAATTGCAGAACTCATTCATCATTTTTCACAATATGAATTTGTAAAAACATCCGAATTATTTGAATTAGTAGGAGAGATAGTTGAGCACGCAATAGATCCTAATAAACCACATGCAAACAAATTAAGACAAGTATTGTTCGGTGAAACGATAACGGTAAAAGCACTCTTACGCATGAGAATGGAAAGTAAGGTAAAACAATATGTGACCATTGATTTAAGGAATCCTATATATAAAGAGGTGTAATAGATGGCTGAAATAAAGATAAATTTGTCCAAAATACAATATAATGCACAAGTATTATTGTCTATTTTTCAACAGAATCATATGCAATTTACACCAGTTATTAAATGCGTAGGTGGCGATAGAAAAATCGTTGAAACGTTAAAAAATATCGGTGTAACGCATTTTGCTGATGCGCGTATTGATAATATTAATAAAAGTAAAGGTCAGAATTTATCTTATATGATGATTAGAACAGCTAGTCAACATGAACTGGAAGATGTTGTTAGATATAGCGATATAAGCATACAAACTGAAATAGAAACGATTCGTAAGTTAAATGAAATTGCCCAAAAACACCAAATAAAACATCGCATATTACTTATGGTCGATTGGAAAGATTCAAGAGAAGGTATATTAACATATGATATTGTAGATTATATTAATGAAATACTTTCGATGCATCATGTAAGTGTGGTTGGATTAGCATTTAATTTTATGTGCTTTCAATCAATTATTCCAACAGAAGAAGATGTATCACTAATTAATCAATTCGTAGAATCAGTTGAATTAGAAACGCATATGAGATTTAAAATAATCTCAGGCGGCAATTCCAGTATGATATCACAAATGTTATACCAAGATATGGGGAAGATTAATGAGTTACGTGTAGGAGAAACGCTTTTTAGAGGTGTCGAAACAACAACAAATCAACCAATAGCTTCGTTATATCAAGATGCTATCATTTTAGAAGCGGAGATTGTTGAAATTAAACCACGTATTGATATTTCCTCAGGGCAGCAGTACTTACAGGCAATTGTTGATATCGGTAACTTAGATACATTTATCGAAGATATTAAGCCGCATCATCACCATGTTAAAATAATAGGAGCGACTAGTGATCATGTAATGATTGATTTATTAAATCAAGACCATTATCAAATTGGTGATAAAATTCAATTTAGTTTAGGTTATAAGGCTTTGGCGCAAAGTATGTATATGACAAACTTAGGTAAAAATTATTTTCATGATAGCGTTATTGAAAAATTATGCCACAACTTTAATATTCAGAAATCTAACCGGATTTAAACTTCATTAAATTTTCTAAAAATTTTTGTTGACACCGATAATCATTATCAATAGAATTGAATATGTAATTATACATATTCTAAGGAGTGAAAACGATGAAACATAGTTATAAAATTATGGCTATCCTGTTTTTAACTTTAACCGTAGTAGTGTTGTCTGCATGTGGCAATGTCAGCGATAAAGGTTCTGACAAATCCAGTAAAGGTGATGACAGCAAAGATGGCATAACAATTAAGCATGATGGAGGTACGACAAAAATTGCTAAAGATCCTAAACGTGTCGTAGCACTAGAATTTTCATTTGTCGATGCGCTTGCAGCATTAGATGTTAAGCCAGTTGGCGTTGCTGATGATGGTAAAAAAGATAGAATTCTTAAACCTATTCGCGAGAAAATTGGAGACTATAAATCAGTAGGTGCGCGTAAGCAACCTAACTTAGAAGAAATAAGTAACCAAAAACCAGATGTTATTATCGCAGATAGCAATAGACATAAAGGAATTCAAAAAGATTTAGAAAAAATTGCACCAACAATTATGCTTCCTAGCTTTGATAGCGATTATAAAGACAACTTAGAGGCGTTTAAAACAATTGCAAAAGCAGTAGGTAAAGAAGATAAAGGTAAAGATAGATTAAAAGAGCATAATGAGCTAATGGATAAATATAGTAAAGAAATTACTATGGATAAATCACAACCTGTATTAGCATCAGTAGTTGCAAAATCAGGACTATTAGCGCATCCTGAAAATACATATGTTGGAGAGCTTTTAAAAGAGTTAGGTTTTGATAATGCGTTAAATAAAACGAAAACTGATAACTTATCCAAGTATCTTAAAGGACCTTATTTACAATTGAATCCAGAAGTACTTTCTGATATTAATCCTGGTCGTATGTTTATTATGGCTGATAAAGGTGAAAATGATCCAAACCTTAAAAAACAAGAAGAGGATCCAGTTTGGCAAGATTTAGATGCGGTTAAAAATAATCGCGTATCTGTAGTTGATAGAAATACTTGGGCACGTGCAAGAGGTATTATATCTTCAGAAGAAATTGCAAAACAACTTGCTGAAATTTCTAAAAATGAGCAAAAAGACTCACAACAAAAGTAGGATGAACGGTAATGATTAAATCACATAGCGTGAATCGAACTAAATCAAATGAAAAGAAAGCTCAAAAACGTACTACACTCACATTTATTGTGAGTGTATGTGCGCTTTTTGTCATTATATACTTCAATCTTAGCGTTGGAGCTTCACACATTACTTTTCAAGATTTTATTGATTATAGCGTAAAACATATTGATACAAAAGAAACATTTTTGATACATAATGTACGTATGCCAAGAATGTTTGCTGGCCTTTTAATAGGCGCTGCACTTGGCGTTTCAGGATTGCTGATGCAAGCGATGACTCGTAATCCTTTGGCATCACCACAAATATTTGGTGTTAACTCAGGAGCCTCATTTGTAATTGTATTTATTTCAATGATTGTACCAGCTTTAACCGAGTACTCAACGATATTAGCATTTATTGGTGCATTTATTGGTGGACTGACAGTTTATACACTATCAGGTTCGACTAAAGGAATGACTCCCATAAAGCTAGCATTAGCCGGTATGGCTATTCATTTATTTTTTTCTAGTATGACGCAAGGAATTATATTATTAAATGAAGATGCAACTTCAACTGTTATGTTTTGGTTGGTAGGTTCTTTATCAAGTATTCAATGGCCACAAGTCATTGGTATATTTCCTTGGTTAGTAATGGCTTTTATTGGAGCAATTTTTATAGCTAAGCAATTAACAATTATGGAATTAGGTGAAGATTTAGCAACATCACTAGGGCAAAATGTCAAAGTTGTACGAATCACTGTTGGACTACTTGTCATTGTTTTAGCTGGTGCATCTGTTTCCATAGCAGGACCTATCGGTTTTGTAGGGTTAATTGTGCCACATATTGTAAAGCATTATATTCGAACAGATTACAGGCTAATGGTGCCATTGACGATGATTATCGGGGCAGATTTATTGTTGTTATCCGATGTCTTAAGTCGTTTGATAGCATTTCCATTTGAATCACCTGTAGGTATTGTTACCTCATTTGTAGGGGCGGTATACTTTCTATTCATTACAGTTAGGGGAGTTGATAGACTATGATCGGGAGATTAACTTTTCGTTATGGTATCGTTGTAGTATTAATTCTAATCTCAGCAGTTGCATCATTGTCTATCGGAGCAGTTTGGATTAATCCATTTGAAGCGGTTAAAAGTTTGTTTATACAAGATAACTTTATATTAAATGAATATCGTATACCAAGGATGATTCTCGCAATTATTGTAGGAAGTAGCCTTGCGATTTCTGGTGCACTTATTCAAGGTGTAGTAAGAAATGCACTTGCCTCGCCAGATGTTATTGGTATAACTAAAGGTGCAAGTTTATCAGCAGTTTCAATAATTATGCTATTCCCTTCTGCACCACTCTTCATCTTACCGTTTGGATCATTTGCTGGCGCCTTATGTGTGAGTTTGATTTTGACGTTATTAATTGCAAAATTTAACGTAAAAGGATCTAAGTTAGCATTGATAGGTTTAGCGATAGGCGCAATATGTACAGCAGTAGTGCAATATTTATTAATACGTAATCCGCAAGATGCCAATACAGCTTTAGTGTGGTTAACAGGTAGTTTATATGGGCATAGTATGTCGCACGTGCTGGTTATTTTACCTTGGTTCATCGTTGCGTTACCTATTATCTTTTATTATTGTCATCAACTCGATATTTTAACTTTAGGTGATGATATTGCAATCGCATTAGGTACAAAAGTGAAAAAAATTAAAATGATATTGTTGCTATTAGCTGTTATTTTAGCGGGCGCATCTATTTCAGTAGTGGGTGGATTAAGCTTTTTAGGACTTATCTCTCCACATATAGCTAGAAGGATTGTTGGTCATAAACACATACATATTACTATTATGTCAGGATTGATAGGAGCACTAATATTATCCATAAGTGATTGTTTAGCGCGAGGGATACATCCACCTATCGATATTCCTGTAGGTGTTGTTGTTGCAATCGTCGGCGTACCTTACTTTTTATTCTTATTGAGGAAAATTTAATAATAAATTGCAATAGTAAACGCTTTCATTTAAAGTAGAGTTAATTCTAACTATTAGGATTAACTCTACTTTTTTATGTGAAAATAACAATAAATAGACACAATTTATAGATTTACATATTTATACATCATAAGTTATAATTATTGGTGTTGTTTTTTAAGTATATATCAAATAATACACCTAAGGGGTGAATGTAGTGACTCAGTATAATAAATCACAGCGGACACGTGGGCAACTTAAATTCATTATCATGTCATTGATTGGTATCATTTTATTCTTAATACCAATTACTGTGACTGAAGACGGTGAAAAACAAACAACACTTCCTGTTGCATTTCTGGCAGGATTGCTAAAAGATTTAATTGGAAATGCTATGCCATTGGTTATTGTAATTATTATTACGATATCAGGTATTTTATCTATTTTATGTTCGACAGTATGGAAAAATAAATTTAAACCAGAAGGTCTAATGAACAATGCATTTAATGTAAAGTTCGTCTGGTTGATTTTAAGAATATTAGCAGTAGTGTTTGTTTGGATGACATATTTAAAAGTAGGTACTAGCGTTATTTATTCAGAAGACACGGGTGGACTTGTATTTGAAAGTCTATTACCTACATTAGTAACTGTCTTCTTCTTTGCAGCGTTATTTTTACCATTACTTATGGAATACGGATTATTAGAATTATTAGGACCAATTTTTAGGCCGATAATGAGACCTTTATTTACATTACCTGGACGATCAACTGTTGATAATCTAGCATCATTCATTGGAGATGGAACAGTAGGGGTTTTAATCACTAGTAGACAATATCAAGAAGGATTCTATTCTAGAAGAGAAGCGACAGTCATTGCTACTACGTTTAGTGTTGTTTCACTAACATTTGCAATTGTTGTTGCCGAAACTGTACATATGAAAAATCATTTCTTCTATTTTTATTTAACTGTAATCATCTCTTGTATAGTATGCGCAGTTATATTGCCAAGAATTTGGCCACTTAAATCTATTAAAGATGAATACTCAAAAGAAGTGTCTGAAGAAATGAGAACAGAAAAATTACCTGACAATAAAACTGCTCTAGGCCATGGTTTTGATATGGCGACTGAAACAGGTATCAACGCACCAGGATTTAAATCGTTTTTTAAATTAGGTTTCAAGACTGTGATAGACATGTGGTTTGTAATTTTACCGGTAGTGATGAGTGTAGGTACACTTGCAACCATTATAGCAACCTATACGCCATTATTTGCGATTATTGGGAAACCGTTTGTTCCATATTTAGAATTGCTGCAAATACCTGAAGCAGCTCAAGCATCAGAAACAGTATTGATTGGATTTGCAGATATGTTCTTACCGTCAATTTTAATTGAAGGTGTCGGTAACAATATTACATTATTCGTTGTCGGCGCATTGAGTATCACACAATTGATTTATTTATCAGAAGTAGGTGGAGTGATCTTAGGTTCTAAAATACCAGTAAGTATCTTTAAGCTCTTTATCATATTCTTGATAAGAACAATTATTGCGTTACCTATTATAGCGTTAATGGCTCACTTATATTTCAATTAAATTGCCCGGCATAGAAACTTGAATCTAAAAGAATAGTAACTCTCCTTAGTTGAGAGCCAAAATAAGCGCCTTAGACATTTATGTGTCCAAGGCGCTTATTTTATATATACGTTATAGAACTTATAATTAGTTAAACGTTATTATTAGTTATTAAGTACTGATATTACATTAGCTTTGACAACTTTGTTTCCTAAAACAGGTGACTCTTCACTGTTAGATTTTGATCTTCCTTCATGAGCTTCCTTAAATGCATCGCTTTGAACCCATGCTTTAAAGTCATTTTCAGTTTCCCACCACGTATTGATATACATTTGGTCGTAATCTTGCTCATCATCAATCAACCAAACTTCTACTTTATGAAAGCCGTCTAATTCTTGTATTTTTCCACCTTGAGTAAATTTTGGAGCCATTTTTTCAGCAAATCCTTTTTTTACATCAATTCTGTTCGTAACTACATACATGAAACGCACCTACTTTCTATAATATATTCACATTATACCATTGATAATTTATTAATATAATTGAGAACCCTTATTAGTTAGTAGGGCATTGATAACTAGATAACCTTCTAACAAAGGTACATTAAGACTGAGTTATATTATAAACTGTTCCACCTTCTCTATAATAATAAAAACTAGCTATGATAAAATCTATCGTCATAGATTTTATCATAGCTAGTGCTAGTATATTTTTAAATTAATTATTTAGTTAATTCGTTATAAACTTTTTGATCATTTTGAGTGTATATAATGTATTCATGGTCATCAGTGTCGATGATAACGCGGTTTGTTTTTCCAAATGTAGAACCAATTCTTGAAACTTTATTTCTATCAAGTTTAGGAACTTCATGAATATTTTGGTCCTGTGAAATATTTTTAATTTCATTTGTTGGGATCTTAATATCTGCAACTCTCCATTGAATTCTTACTTCACTGTTATCTTTTTTTACTGTCATTGCCATATATCGAACACATCCTTTAATTAATTTATAGCTATAGCATACAATAAACTGCAAACGTTTTCAAGTGATTGTGTGATACTTTTTGAAAATAGGTTATACTCATATTTTTAACGAAAGTATGTTCGCATTTAACGCGTAAATGTGCTAAAATATAATCCGATAAGGAGTAGTGAAAATGACAGGTAAAACCCACGCATCAGGCGGCTTATTAGTCGGAGCTTTAACATTAGAATATTTTCATACTGATTTGTTTACATCTGTTACAGTTATAACGCTTGCAGTTATTTCGAGTTTGGTACCTGATATTTGTCACGCACAAAGTAAAATTGGTAGACGATTTAAGCTTATTAGTTACTTAATTAGAATGGTATTTGGACACAGGACATTTACACATTCACTTTTATTTATAGGGATTATTATCTTTTTATTGTATTTGATACAAACCCCGGATTATTATTTGAGTAGTATTGTTTTCGGTTTGCTTTCACATGTTATACTAGATATGTTAACCCCAAGAGGTGTTAAATTATTTTATCCTGTTCCAATAAGTGTGAAATTCCCGGTGGTTTTTAAAACAGGCGGTCTAGTTGACTTGTCTTTAGCCAGCGCGTTATCGATTGGAGCAACATATGTAATTTTTCAACCGTCTATACATAAGTTATTATTGACTTGGTTATAATTATGGTTGTACTGAGCATCATAATAATATAAAGTACATACAGTGAAATTATATATCCGTAATGTGAATAAGATATATTTTTTATTTAAATATTTGGATATTAAGGAGAGAGAGCATGCTAGATAAGAAAGCTTTAGAAAAGTTTAATCAAGAACATCTCATTGAGTTTGAAAAATTAATGAGCACAAATGAGAAAGAACAACTATCTGAAAAACTAGATGCACTAAATTTAACGGATATTCAAGATTTATACGAGGATTTATATGTAAATAAAAAAGAAATTGATGATGTTACTTCTATCAATGAAGTTAAGTATGATATAAAAAATAAATTTACAGACGAAGTGATAGAGCAATATGAAAAAGTTGGACTTGAAGCTATTCGTAAAGGTAAATTTGCAGTATTACTTATGGCTGGTGGCCAAGGTACTCGATTAGGATATAAAGGTCCTAAAGGTTCTTTCGAAATAGAAGGCGTCAGTTTGTTTGAGATTCAGGCAAAGCAATTATTAGCGTTAAAAGAGCAAACAGGCGAATTTGTTGATTGGTACATCATGACCAGTAAAATCAATGATCAAGAAACACAGTTGTTCTTCGAATCAAATAATTACTTTGGTTATGATAAATCACATGTGCATTTCTTTATGCAAGATAATATTGTAGCTTTATCTGAGGAAGGTAAATTAGTATTAGATGTAGATAATAATATTTTAGAAACACCAAATGGTAATGGTGGTGTGTTTAAAGCACTTAAAAAAGCTGGATATTTACAAGAGATGCTAGATAATGGTGTCGAATACATTTTCTTAAATAACATCGATAATGTACTAGTTAAAGTACTTGATCCATTGTTTGCTGGATATACATTCCAAAATAGTATGGATATTACTACAAAATCAATACAACCTAAAGATGGCGAAAGCGTTGGTCGTTTAGTTCATACAAAACATAAAGATACGGTACTTGAATATTCAGAACTAAGTTCCGATGTAGCAAATGAATTTAATAATGCTAATATAGGAATTCATTCTTTCAAACTCTTATTTATTAGTAATGTCGTTGATAATGAATTACCATACCATTTAGCAATCAAAAAATTAAAACAATTAGATGAAGACTTTGGTGTGATTGAGCAATCAACTTTGAAATTTGAATTGTTTTATTTTGATATATTTCAGTATGCAAATAGCTTTATTACTTTACAAGTTCCGAGAGATGAAGAATTTTCACCTCTCAAAAACAAAGAAGGTAAAGATAGCGTTGAAACAGCTAGAGCAGATTTAAAACGTATGAATATGATATAAAAAGGTGGTTACACTGTTGTCTCAATCAATAAAAGCTGATGATAATAAAGTAGTTAAAACATTTAAAGATATTGTACCTTTAACATTTGGAGAAGAAATAGGCAATGCAGTATCTCACGGTGTAGCAGCTTTTATAGCGTTATGTGCGCTACCTTATGCTGCCATCTTAAGTTTTCTAAACTTTGGTATAATGGGTGCTTTTAGTGTTTCTGTTTATGTTATAAGTATATTTTTAATGTTTATTTCATCAACGGTTTATCATTCAATGCCAAATAAATCATCGCATAAATTCATTTTGCGCATTATTGATCATAGTATGATTTATGTTGCAATCGCTGGTACATATACTCCTATTTGCTTGGCTTTAGTCGGAGGTTGGATTGGCTGGTCAGCAATGATTGTACTGTGGGGAATAACGATTTGGGGCATTTTATACAAATCACTAGCTAAAAATGTTAATCATAGATTAAGTTTAATTATGTATCTTGTAATGGGGTGGGTTGGAGTATTGTTCTTGCCTAGAATTATTTTTGATACATCACTTACATTTATGTTATTTATACTGTTTGGTGGAATTGCATATACAATAGGTGCTTGGTTTTACGCACAAAAGGATAGACCATATTTCCATATGATTTGGCACTTTTTTATTGTGATTGCTTCAGTATTCCATTTCATAGCAATTATATATTTTATGTAGATTTATTTTATACCGACAATATCATTAGATATTGTCGGTATTTCTGTGTATTTAGTTGTTTTAACAAAATAAATGATTATACAATTAAGCAAAGAATGTAATAGTATTATTAATTGGAATAAGATATAAAATTTGTTTAACTAATAGTAAAATAAAGATATAGAACATAGAAATATTAGAAATAAATGATGATTAAGTAGAATTTAATATAAATTTTAATAAGGTGAGAGAGGTGAGAATAATATATGAATATAAAATCATTAGGCATTGTAGTTGCACTTATTTTAATAATGTTTATGTCTGCAATTGAAACATCTATAGTTTCTTTAGCTTTACCAACAATTAAAATGGATTTGAGTGTAGAATCATCCATTTCACTCATATTTGCAGTTTATTTTATTGCTATTGTCATTGCCAATCCGATTGTAGGTGAGCTGTTAGAGCGCACTAAAATTATATATATAACATTATTAGGGCTTTTATTATTCACAGTAGGAAGTCTGCTGTCTGGACTAAGTGACACTTTCACTATATTAATTGTGTCTCGCTTTATCCAAGGATTAGGTGCTGGGGTGATGATGGCTTTAAGTCAAATTGTTCCAAAGTTAGCATTTGAAATTCCATTACGTTATAAAATTATGGGCATTGTAGGAAGTGTATGGGGAATATCGAGTATTATTGGACCAGTGCTGGGAGGAGGTATTTTAGAATTCGCAACTTGGCATTGGTTATTTTTTGTGAATATTCCTATTGCAATAATAGCGATGATTCTTGTTATATTTACTTTTCATTTTGAGAATGAAAGCACAACGGCTACAAATAAGTTAGATATAAAAGGTTTAACTTTATTTTATGTTTTTGTATTTTTCATAATGTTTACAGTTATGAATAAGTCGAACTTATATTTAAATATAGGTTCAATGGTTATAGCAATAGTAGTAGCAATCATACTATTTAAAAATCAGAAGAGAGTAAAAGCGCCATTTGTACCAGTTAACGAATTTAATAAAATGATTGTTTTAATATTCTTTACTGATTTTGCTTATGCAATTATATTGATGGGCTACAATTTATATATGCCAATCTATTTACAAGAAGATATTGGATTATCACCGTTACAAAGTGGGTTTGTTATTTTCCCAATATCGTTTGCATGGCTAATTTTAAATTTCTCATTGGATAAAATAGAAGCAAAAATGTCTAGAAAAGCATTATACATCAGTGCATTTACATCATTAATAATTTGTGGGATATTAGTATTTGTTGGAACAGAATCACCAATTTTTATTGGATTTAGCTTATTATTAGCTGGTATTAGCTTCGGGACCGTTTATACTAAAGATAGTGTGATAACCCAAGAGGAAACATCTCCAGCAAATATGAAACGTATGATGTCACTCTATACATTAACGAAAAGCTTAGGAAATTCCATAGGATCTACAATTATGGGCTACGTGTATGCCTTATCGTTTACATTTATTAGCGTTCACATACATAATGTCATTATTTTAAGTTTGGTAATACTTGTAATGCTTGTTTTATTATGGTTATTCGTATTTAAAGAGAAAACAGTAACAACTAAGTAGCAATGTATATACATTAAGCTAACTTTGATATTATGTGAAAGTTACCATATATATATGTTTTTTGTACAAGGTGGGTATAATGGTAATATAAACAATGAGCGGAATATATCATTTACACATATTGTAGATAAATCGAGAAAGGGAGGACAGTAAGCAATGAAATATATTAGATATTTATTTACAACGCTTATTGTACTTTCTGTATTTATAATATCTGGCGCCATCTTCTTAACATTTCTAGGTTTTGGTTTATATGGATTAAGTAGAATTTTAATATATTTTCATTTGGCGTACTTTGGTTATAATAAAAGTTTTTATGATAATTTAATTTACTATGGTAGTTATATCGTATTAGGCTATTTTAATTTATTTATTATAGAAAACTTAATGGATTACTTTAGGAAAAAAATACCTGAAAATCCGTATTTCCAAGGAACAACATATCATTTGATTACATTTACGGTAACGACATTACTATTTTACTTTATAGTGCATATCCATTATGCATATATCAATATTGATTTTTGGGTGATTGTACTAATCGTTGGCATCTTATTTATATGTAAGGAAATCTTTTATCCAGATAGTAAAAATCTAAACGATAAACACAAATAGCATTTTTGTTATATATAAGGTGGAGACAGTTGCCTTTAGAAAATGAAATAAAATGTGTTGTAGGATATAAGCAATATTAAATCAAAGCAGCTAGTTCATTATTCTTATTTGTAAGAATAATTTGAGCTAACTGCTTTTTTATTCAACATATTAAATTTATACTAAGTATAAACAATTTAAAGCATAGTCAAAGTTTATTTGTTAGAATATAAATGATAACGAAATAAGAGGGGGACGCTTTGTGTTAACGATAGAGCAAGTTAAAGAACTTGTTGGAGAATTAAAAGATCCAATAATTGATGTACCATTAAAAGAAACAGATGGAATTATCGAAGTAAGTATTAAAGAAGAAAAAGAACATGTAAGTGTTAAAGTAGCAATGGCTCAATTAGGTGGGCAACCACAACTAGACTTACAAATGGCAATTGTAGAAGTGCTTAAAGAAAATGGTGCGAATACAGTTGGGATTCGATTTGAAGAGTTACCATCAGATGTTGTAGAACAATATCGTGGTTCAGGGGAAGAACAAAATCAAACAATAGAAGGACTACTTTCAAAAGACAATCCGGTTGAATTTATTGCAATTGCCTCAGGTAAAGGTGGCGTTGGTAAATCAACAGTAGCAGTTAACCTAGCAGTATCTTTAGCAAGAGAAGGTAAAAAGGTTGGACTTGTAGATGCCGACATTTACGGTTTTAGTGTTCCTGATATGATGGGTATTGACGAGAAACCAGGTGTCCAAGGTAAAGAAATTATACCTGTAGAACGTCATGGTGTTAAAGTAATATCTATGGCATTCTTTGTTGAAGAAAATGCACCAGTTATATGGAGAGGTCCAATGCTTGGCAAAATGCTGACAAACTTTTTCGTCGAAGTAAGATGGGGAGATTTAGACTACCTTATTCTAGATCTGCCACCTGGTACGGGAGATATCGCATTAGACGTTCATACTATGTTACCTTCTAGTAAAGAAATTATTGTAACTACACCACACCCAACAGCAGCGTTTGTTGCTGCAAGAGCTGGAGCAATGGCAAAACATACTGAACATTCTATTTTAGGAGTAATTGAAAATATGTCTTATTTCCAAAGTAAAGAAACTGGAAATAAGGAATATGTATTTGGTACTGGTGGTGGAGAGAAACTTGCAGAAGAACTCCAAACCGATTTATTAGGGCAACTTCCATTAGAACAACCATCATGGAATCCTAAAGACTTTGCACCTTCTATATATCAAATAGATGATAGACTTGGTGAAATTTACCAATCTATGGCGCAACAAATTATTGAAAAGACCAATAAATAAGTAGTTTTTGGTAGTGGGTAGAATTTATTTTAATTTCTATCCACTTTTCTATTGCTTTTTTTCTTAATGATGGTAGAATTATTTCTTGTGACAAACATTTGATTTTGCTAATGTGAATTCAAAAAATAATTAAGTTAAAATTGTTGTTGACTTTCCTAGATAGAATTGATATCATATAAAAGTCGTCAAAAACGGCAAACAAATTATTTAAATTAATTATAAAAAGTGTAAAAAATATACTTGCATTAATAAGAATAATAATTTAATATTGTTAGAGTAATGTTAATTGATTGTTAAAAAATAATATTTTCTTATTGACAAGACATCGAATGAAATGTTAACATTGTAAAGCAACTATTAATTAAATGAAGAAATGAACATTGAAAACTGAATTGCAATATGTCAACGTTAATTC